>JAEEGH010000380.1_pt1 | contig 220903 bp, 207 predicted proteins | sample 9134181 | NCBI WGS metagenome assembly JAEEGH01 (sample SAMN16246544, study PRJNA631951) | gut metagenome | biome: gut microbiome; feature: rumen; material: DP-attached | host: Bos | place: Iran: Karaj | collected 2018-10 | reverse complement strand
GGGATCCTTCGACTCCGCTAACGCTCCGCTCAGGATGACAGACTTGTGAGCGGGTTCCGGGACGGACCCCTCCACCGGCCTTGAGGCCGGTCCCCCTCCCCTTGGCAGGGGAGGTTTGGGGACGCGGGCGCAGGATGCGGACGGCAAAGTGCCGTCCCTACAGGCGGGTGCGGAAACAAAGGCCAGGGGGCCATCCATTAAGGGCACAGGCGGCGGCCGGGAATTACGAATTGAGCGGCTGAGCAGGGCCCTTATATTCGATGCAGAGCATGGTCAAATCGTCAAACTGCTCCGCCTCCTGTACGAAAGCATCCACCGCGGTGCGGACATTTTGGAGGATCTGCTCGGGGGCAGCCATTGGGTCTTCGTTCAGGGCATCGATCATTCGGTCAGTGCCATACAGCTCCATTTCGGCGTTGGTCGCCTCGGGGACGCCGTCGGTGTACAGGAACAGCTTCGCGCCGGGCTCCATCTGCAGTTCGTACTCCTTGTATCGGATTCCGTCCATGCCGCCGATCACTAAGCCGTGCTTATCCCTGTAGAGCTCGAAGCTGCCGTCAGGACGCCGGATCGCAGGGAATTCGTGTCCGGCGTTGGCGGCGGTCAGCCTGCCGGTGGAAATCTCCAGGATGCCCAGCCAGACCGTGACAAACATCTGTTCCCGGTTGTTGGAACAGATCGAGGCATTGGAATCGGTCAGTATTTGGGCGGGAGACTTCCCCTGCTTGGCCTGACTGGCCAGAATGATCTTGGATGCCATCATAAACAGGGCGGCGGGAACGCCCTTGCCGGAAACGTCGGCAATCACCATGCACAGGTGGTCCTCATCCACCAGGAAGAAATCGTAGAAGTCGCCGCCCACCTCCTTGGCAGGGTCCATGGAGGCGTAAATGTCAAACTCCGAACGCTCGGGGAAAGGGGGAAAGATGTTGGGCAGCATATCCGCCTGAATCCGGGTGGCAAGGGCAAGCTCCGTGCCGATGCGCTCCTTCTCTGCGGTGACCCGCTCGACCTCTTGCAGATAGCGGACCGTCTTGCCGGACAGCGCGGCAAAATTCTCCGCCAGAATCTCGATCTCATCCTTGGTGCGGAAGGAATCCTCCATGGTAAATTGCAGGTTGTCGCCCCCCAGGGTCTGAATCTTCCTGGTCATCCGCTCCAGAGGCCTGACCACCTTGGCGGCCAGCACCAGGGCCCCCGTGAGGGCCAGGAGCACAATAACCCCCGTCAAAACCAGGACGGTGCGGGTGGAGTTGGCAGAACCCTTCTCATATTCTGCCAGAGACTCCTTGTTGATGGCCTCAAATTGGGCCAGCAGCGCCTTGGTGGGCTGCTCGGTGATTTCTTTCTCCACCACCGAAAGCACGGTCCAACCCAGGGTCTCCAGGGGTGCGCCGGTGAGATAGTATGCCTTGCCGTCAATCTCCAGCAGGGTCAGAGGGGCTCTCTCCCGGAGGGCCCCGGTCACAAATTCTGCAAAGGCCTTGTTCTCGAGGCTGCGCAAGTCTGTGGCCTGTTCGGAAAGCTCCGCCTTGAAGACTCCCTCCTGAGCCGGGGAAAACAGAACCTGCCCATTATCGTCGATAACACAGAGGAATCCTCCGTCGGTGGCGGTATCCCGGACATAGTCGCTAACGGAGGTCAGGAAAATATCCGCGCCGACCACGGCAACCAGCTCTCCGTCCACGTAGACCGGCGCGGCGCAGACCAGGCCGGGAATGTCGGTAAAAGCGTCCAGCTCCACGCCGGTGAAGATCAGCTCCCCCGCCTCCACTGCCTGCAAATACCAGGGCCGCTGGCGGGCGGCAAAGGGCTGGACCTCCCCGGTCTCCGATACATAGGCGTCGGAACGGTCGTCCACAAAGAGGATGCAGCCGTCCGCAGTGGCCACAAAGCAGGAGTTGAGCTTGCCGGAGCTCTCATACATGGCCAGCATGACCTCGCTCATGTTGGCCGCCAGCCCCAGGTCCTCCGAGTCCGCCGGGTCCACACCCGCCTCGTGCTGCATCTGGACCGTGGGAATGCCCGCCTTGGCTGGATCCGGCTCGTACCATGGATGGGGGGAAAAGCGTTCCCGGTGCTCGAAGAGCTGCGAGGCGAAGGTTTGCAGGGTCAGCACATCTGTCCGCACATCCGCGAACAGATCGTTGGCGATGTAGGCCTGGAGGGCGGTGGTCCGGGCCATGGAGGTCTCCAGCACCGCGGTCATGGTGTTTTCGGAAATTGTGGTGATGGCCGCCTGCTGCTCCTCGCTGGCCTTCCGCACAATATCCGCCAGATTTTTCTGGTGGTAGAGGGAGACAGCGGCATAAGCACCCACCAGGGCCAGAATGACGATCAGCATAAGATTGAAAATCTTCTGCTGCAGTCCGCCGATTTTGAATCCTCGTATGATTTTCATGGCAGCCTCTTTTCCCGTTCTTCATGCGCGCTGCGCGGTACGACGGCCTTCACCGCATTTCTTCCTGCGAATGCCGTGAACCGCGCAATACTTTCTATGTCTATGTATAAATATTATCATACCGATCCGCATCCGTCAACACCTCCATGGAACAAAGCAGCCATTTTCTCGGTTAATGGAGAAAATTCCGGGCCTGGCGCTGATACAGCGTATCAGCGCCAGGCCCGGAGGCACATTAATTTTTGTTTTCTTTTATTCACATAATTTATCAGATTTTCCATTCCGCACCGGCGCTTTGGAGCTGGGTCATGCGGCGGAAGACGCCGTTTTCTATCGCCAGCAGCTCTGCGGGACTGCCTTCCTCAGCAACTTTCCCGTCTGACAGAACTACAATCTTGTCCGCTGCCTGAACCGTGCGCATTCGATGGGCGATGACCAAAACGGTCTTCCCTTCCAGCAGCCTGGAAAGGGCATCCTGCACCTTGGTTTCATTTTCCACGTCCAGGGAGGCTGTAGCCTCGTCCAGCAGGACAATGGGGGCGTTTTTCAGCAGGGCTCTGGCAATGGAAATGCGCTGGCGCTCGCCGCCGGAAAGCTTGGCCCCGTTTTCGCCGATGGGCGTGGCGTAGCCCTGGGGCAGCTTCTGTACAAACTCGTCGCAGTTTGCCGCCTTCGCCGCCGCCAAAACTTCCCCGTTTGTCGCGCCGTGCCTGCCAAGTCGGATATTTTCCATCACAGTATCGTCAAACAGCACGACGTCCTGGAACACCATGGAATAATCCGTCAGCAACACTTCGGAATCAACGGTGGAGATATCCACACCGCCCACGCGGATCGTCCCGCTCTGGATGTCCCACAGCCGAGCGGCAAGGCGAGCACAGGTGCTTTTGCCGGAGCCCGAAGGACCGACCAGTGCGGTAACCTCGCCCTCTTTTGCGGTGAAGCTGACGCCGCGCAGCACTGGGTGATCGTCATAGGCAAAGCTGACGTTTTCAAAGCAAATATCATGCCCGTCAGGCCGAAACAACTCCGCACCATCTGCAATCGGCATCTCCTTGATCTCATTCAAACGGTTCGCCGAGACCTGCGAAACAAACATCTCCGCAATCAGCGCCAACGCCTGATCGAACGGCGCATAAACCCGTGTGATGACCATTAAGAACATGAACAGCAGCATAAAATCGATCTTTCCGGAGAGGATCAGAGACGCACCGGTGAGGATCGTCGTCGCCACGCCCAGCCGCATGATGACGGAAGCGCCGTTGACGAAAAGCCCTATCACCAGCTCTCCGTTTTTCATTGTTTTTTCAAGGCGGTCGATTTTCTGATTTAGTCTGTCCAGAAACTCTTTTTCACGGTTGGTCGCGCGGATTTCGCGGACGTTTTCAAGGGATTCCTGAATACCGTCCGATACAGCCAGCGCGTGAGCTTTGAGCGTTTCGGATGCGCGCTTCTGAATCCTTCTGCTGCCGAACAACAGGATAAATGCCACCGGTACGCCCCACAGGCAGGCAATCGCCATGCGCCAGTCGTAAAGGAACAGCACGACAGCGATGATCGCGGTGGAGATATACGCGCCGTAGAGATAGCCAAGGCAGTGAGACCAAACGTGCTCCAGACGGTTGACGTCACCCATGATTGTTTCGGTCAGATCTGCAAGATCGCGCTTACCGAAATAGCCGAGCGGCAGACGGCGCAGTCGTTCCGCAAGTGTGATGCGAGTGTCCTTGATTTCTCTGTAAACCAGTCCGTAGGTATTGTGATATTGCTGCAAATGTGTGAGAAAGGACAGAACAATGAACACGGCGACAAGGCCGACGAAGATCCAAGCCTTCGGCAAAGCGGCGCCGTCGGTCAGCGTGTTCATATACTTCTGCATCAGAAGATACAAAATGCCCATGCCTGCCATCATGGTGAGATTGACTACCACCGTCCAGGCGGCGCCGACTCTCGTATTTCGCAAGCCCTTGTCAGTCAGCGCGTATTTCCGTTTCAGTTTTTCGCCCATTATTTCAAGCGCCCTCCTTCCCCGACGCAATCTTCCACGCGACTGCCTGATTGTATTCCTTCCACATGCGCTCGTACAGTCCGCCCGCGTGCGATAACGCGTCGTGCGTGCCTTCCTCGACGATATGGCCGTTATCGAGCACCACAATCTTATCCGCGCCAACGACTGTCGAAAGACGGTGGGCGATCATGATGACCGTGCGCCCCTCAGTCAGCGTTTTCAGCGCCCTTTGAATCAGCACCTCGTTTTCGGGATCGGCAAATGCCGTCGCCTCGTCCAGCACGATGATCGGCGCGTCCTTCAGGATCGCGCGGGCAAGTGACACACGCTGCTGCTCGCCCCCGGAAAGGTAGGTGCCCTCCGAACCGATCGTCGTATCGATCCCATTTGGGAGCTTTTCTATGATGTCGTCGCACTTCGCTGCACGCAGCGCTGCCAGAACCTCCTCCCGGGAAGCATCCGGGCGCGCAGCTCGGACGTTTTCCAGAATAGAGGTTTTGAACAGCCGCGTATTCTGGAAAACAAAGGAAACCTTGTTCATCAGAACGTGGGGGGCCACGTCCTTCACGTTGACGCCGCCCACCTCGACCGCGCCGGAGGAAACGTCCCAGAATCGTGGAATTAAGCTGGCCGCCGTCGTCTTGCCGCCGCCCGACGGGCCGACCAGCGCCACCGTTTGACCGGGCAGGGCCTTGAACGAAACGTGTTCAAGCGCCGGGACGTCCGTACCGTCGTAGGTAAAAGTGACGTCCTTGAACGCCACGCCGTTATCCTTCGGCATTTTCGGATGCTTTGCGATTTGAAGCGCCGGCGCGTTCATGACCGTATCAATACGAGCAAGCGCCGTTTTTGCGAGCATCAGACCGGCTGAAGCGAACATAATCCGGGCAAGCGCCGTGGATATAATCGCCGAAAACACCGCGTAGAAAGCGAAATTCGTGATAAATTTGGAAAAGCTGCCGGCAGTCAGCGCGGAGGGCGCGATTAGCAGAACGACGGGAACAAGGAAGATGAACACTCCCTCCGTCGCGGTCAGGTTGACCGACTGGGGAACGCGGCAGACGCCGCCCGTGTATTTTTCTGCCTTCCTGCTGTAATCCTCGATCGCGGCCTTGAACGCCTTGAAGGAGTACACGGTCTGCTGAAATACCTTGACGACCGGGATACCGCGCACGTATTCCGTGCCGGCCTTGCTCATCACATCCTGCGCCGTCTGATATTCCATCATCAGCTTTGCGTTTTTGCCGCCCATCATCGAAATCATGGCGATCACGGAAATCACCGCCGCAAGCAAGCAGGCGCAGCCCATCCGCCAGTCGAAAACAAACATCAAAACGACCATAGCAACGAACATCGCCGCCGTTCCCACGATGTCGGCAAGGTTGTGGGCGAGCAGCGTTTCGGTCTCCGCCGCGCCGCCGTCCAGACGGTTGCGAAGAAAACCCGAGCCGTTGTTGTCAAAGAAGCCGAGCGGCGCTTTCAACATTTGTGCAACGCCCTGCTTGCGGATATTCGCGGCAGTGCGAAAGGCTGCCAGGTGGGTACACATCAGCGAGGCGAAATATACGACGATCCCGCCGAAGGAAAAGCCAAACGCCATCCAGCCGTATTTCGTGAGTTCCTTTGCCTCTGACCAGTTCGGCGCGACTTGGATCAATTCTCTCGCCGCCAGCCAGATGCAGACGTAGGGGAGCATCCCCATGACCATGGCAACAGCCGAGAGGAACATGCCCAAAAACGTCAACCGCTTATAATTCCCGGCATAGCCGAGAAGGACTGATAGTTCGCTCTGTTTCTTCTCTTTCATTTAATAACCTTCCTTCCGACAAGTCTGCCTTGATGCAGCTTACTGCCGAATCCAGCTGATGGTCCCGTCGTCCGCGGTCAGTGTCAGCACTGCCTGGCCCGCGTCGTTCACGGTCATCGTATAGGGAGCGGCTTCCGCCTCGTATTCCGGATTGCTGTAGGCCACATAGAGGCCAACGCCGTCTCCCTTTGTGCCGTTGTCCACCGCGTAGGCTTCAAAGTCGGCAGTCTGAGCGCCGTCCATGGTCGTGACGCCGTGACCGTTTTCGTCGATGGTCATACGCAGATCAACGGAGGCATATTCTTCTCCGAAATTGGAGAGGTCTGCTTTCCAATCGCCCACGAAGCCGAGCTCCGAGAGCTGGCGCAGCGATGCTTCGCCGTGGGCAGAATAATCCATGTTTTCCAGGCAGAACAGGGCGATCACGCGGTTGATCGTTTCTTCGTCAGCAGCTTCGTCGATACCTGCTGCCAGCCAGTAGGCGTAGGGGCCGACCAGATAGCCCTGCAGTTCTTCCAGGTCTCTGCCGTAACGAAACTCGATGTGGTAGGTCTCGGCCATGGTGTCTTCCCGCAGGAAGAAAAAGTTGAACTCGCCCGCCTCATCGGTGCTCTTATACACGTCAACGGAGAAGGCCATGGAAATCTCCGATCCCTGGTACAGCATGGTTTCGGTTTCTCCCACATAATACTGACCGAGGTATTCGTACGTATGGGTTTCGCTGCCGCCGTCCGTTTTCTGAATCGTGACGGTATCGTCCCGGAAAGTGATGCGCTGTGCGCCGTTGATAAAATCGCAGTTGAAAGCGTAACCGCCGTCGGCAAACGCGGTCACGGCGGGCTCTCCGTAGAGCTCTGAGGTAATAGACCCTTGCAGACCAACCGTCAGATCGGCAGCGGCGTCCTCTCCGACAACTGCGCCAATGTAATCCTGCCAGACTGGCGTCCACTGGTCGCTGGTAATCACATCAAAGAGGCTGACATAGGTGGTGCCGTTTTCTCCTGCAATGGCTGGGAAAACGCCGCCGAGGCTTTCTGCATTCGAATCGGAGAAAAGGGTCATGCCGCCCTCACAGTCTACGGACACCGCACAGGCGGGGTCTCCGACAACCGCGGCTACATGGCTCCCGCCACCAATGATGTTTCCGGAGACGGCGCAGTCTCTGACGATAAAGGAGGACATCACATCGCTGCCTTCCGTCATTTCCTTGCCCGCACCGATGAGACCGCCCACAGAATCTGTCGTTGCGGAGCAGTTGATCGTCACGTCTTCCACCGTACAGCCGGTGATCTGTCCGGGGGCTGACGGGTCATAGCTTCCGCCGAAGCCGATCAGTCCGCCCACCAGGCGGTTGTTTTCGCCGCTCACGGTGATTACGGTTCCGCTGACCTTGCAGTCCGTAATCTCAGCCGCGCCCCAGGGAGCGCCGCAGAGGGCCCCGAAGCCCCAAGTCTGATTACCCTCGGCGGTAATGCTTCCGCCTGTCACCGTGCAGCTCCGGATGGAGCTCATGGTCGTGCCGCCGGCGATCAAGCCCGCGCAGGCACCGTCGTCGCCCAGAACGGTAATGTCCGCCGTGGCGCTGCAATCGGAAATCAAATCGAATCCGGTTCCCACGATGCCGCCGACGCCCTGCATACCGCTCAGGCGATTCTCCCCTATGAGATGTACGTCGGACACAGGGCAGTTCATAAATTGCAGGCCCACCGCGCCGCCGACCAGGTACATACCGGAGGCCGTCACGTTTTTCAGCGTAAAATGGCCGATAAACGCTGCGCCGTTCTCCGTCCCGGCCGCACAGCCGAAAAGCCCCACGCCCATGGGCGCTTCCCCGGTAATCGTCAGATTGGAGATCGTATGCCCCGCGCCGTCGAAGCTGCCTGTAAAGGCGTAATCGGGATGGGGGACCTCCGCATCCTCCGGCGCGTCGGACTTCGGCTGAAATGCGCCGATGGGCGTCCAGTTCTCATAGCCGGAAAGGTCGATATCCTCCACCAGCACGTAATAGGCGGTCAGGTCCTCCCGAACGCGGTCAAGCTGCTCCGCAGTCGCAATCTGCCAGGGATCTTCCGCGGTTCCGGCACCTCCGGCGAAGACTGTATCCGCCCGGGCGCCCGCTTCCGTGGTCGTTACGGTATTTGACTCTGTGACAATACTGCCGGTTGTCGATTTCGGTTCCGTGCTTCCGCAGCCGCTCAATACGCTCAGCAGAAACAGCATTGCGAAAATCAAAGATAACGCTTTCTTTTTCATAGATACTTTCCTCCAATTTTTCTCGCTAAGTAGTTGTCTTTATCGGCAGCATGAATCATCACTTTCTCGCCAGCACCGTTATCCAGGGCTTGGACGGGTGGTGATCTGCCTTCACCGCTGAAAAGCCCGCCTGCTTCAACGCGGCGGCAAGCTGCTGGACGGTGTAGCATTTCATGCCGTCAATGATTTTTTCGTACCTCAAGCTGGCCGCGTCCGTGCCGTCCGATTCGTTGCAGATCAAAAAGCATCCGCCGGGCTTCAAGACGCGGCAGACCTCGGCAAAGCACGCTCCCAGCCCCGGCCAAAAATAGACGGTCTCAAAGGCTGTGGCAAGGTCAAAACCCGCATCCTCAAGGGGCAGCTTGTCGACGCTTCCCCGGAGCACTCTGCAGCGGCCGGCTGCGATTTCCGCCTGATTGAAGGCTTTGGCTTTCTCAACAGAAACGTCCGAATAATCCAGCGCCGTGAGCCTTGCGTTCCGGTAACGCCCCAGAAGGGCTCCGGCGTTTCGTCCGCCGCCACAGCCTAACTCAACAATATTTGCCGCATCGAAGCCGTTCAAATGCGTCATGCCCCAATCTGCCATCTTGGCGTGGCCGCCGTTCATCCCGCCCACCATCAGCTTCCCGAGAAAGCCCTCCGGCTTTCTCGTTTGATTCACAAACTTCTTGAAAAGTCCCATTTTCAGCTTCACTCCTGTAATTGATTTGGATTTCTCCTTTGTCATGATTCTTCGCTGCCAACGAATCCCAACAGAACGGACAGCTCGCTTCGCCTCTCTTCATTCATAAACTCTTTCTGCATTTTTTCTTTTAGTTAGCTTTTGCTAACCATTGTGCTTGATAACAGCCTCGCCGCGCAGCGAGGCTGTATGATTATCCCAGGGCCACGTCCAGCGCCATCATCAGACTGAAGCCCAGGGCAAACAGAAGCACGCCCACATGGGAGTGCTTCCCTGCCGCCATATCAGGAATCAGCTCCTCCACCACAACGTACAGCATGGCGCCGGCGGCAAAGCTCAGCAGATAGGGCATGGCAGGTACGATCAGCCCCGCCGCCATTACGGTCACAAGACCGAAGACCGGCTCCACGGCGCCGGAGAGGACGCCGTACAGGAAGGCTCTGCCCTTGCCTGCCCCCTCGGCGTGGAGGGGCATGGAGATGATCGCCCCTTCGGGGAAGTTCTGGATGGCGATGCCCAGGGCCAGCGCCAGCGCGCCTCCCGCGGTGATCTCCCCGGAGCCGGAGACCAGGCCGGCATAGACCACGCCCACCGCCATGCCCTCCGGGATATTGTGGAGGGTGACCGCTAGCACCATCATGGTGGTACGGGCCAGTCTGCTTCTGGGGCCCTCAACCGCGTTGGCGTTCCGGTGCAGATGCGGGATCACGTGGTCCAGGAGCAGCAGGAAGAGCACGCCCAGCCAAAAGCCGATGAACGCCGGCAGGAAGGCCCAGCTGCCCATTCCGGCGGCCTGCTCCATAGCCGGGATCAGCAGACTCCAGACAGAGGCCGCCACCATAACCCCGGCAGCGAAACCGCTGAGGGCCTTCTGCACCGTCTGGCTGAGCGCCCTGCGCATAAAGAACACACAGGCCGCACCCAGGGCAGTCCCCAGGAAGGGAATCAACAGACCGATCACTGCCGTTTTCATTTTCTTCCAAACCAGCCTTTCTTTTCATATGGTTCGGATTCCACGCCCCTACAGCAATAACCTGTGGCGTCGATGGCCGCTCGCAGGGCTGCGGCGTCCACCGGCGTCTCCGTCAGGAAAGAGGCCTCCTGCTTCCCCTTGGAGGCAGAGATCTTTTTCGCCCCCGGGATTGCCTTTCGAATGGTTTCGCAGATATGGGCCTCGCACATGGCACACATCATGCCCTCGATTGTTACGACCGTCCGAAGCAGTTAATCCACTCCCTTCAGGGACTCCACCATGTCGATGCTCCGGGTCCTGCGGGCAATCATCCAGCCCACCAGCAGACAGACGCCGAAGGTCAACAGGATGGATACCGCGTAGGTTATGGGCCCCAGGGTGAGCATCATCTCATAGTCCGAGGCCAGGCGGTCAGCGGGTATTGCAGGAGTCCCACTCCGGCAGGCAGGCCGATGACCACGCCCAGAACGGTCAGCCAGAGATTCTGGCCGATGAGGATCCGCCCGATCTGCCGATCCCGGAAGCCCACCACCTTCAGGGTGGCCATTTCCCGATACCGCTCGGTATAGCTCATAATTCCCAGGTTGTAGAGCACCACCAGGCCCAGCACCACGGCGGCCGCCACCAAGAGCAGGATCATGGTGTTCATCAGCTCCATGAATTTGTCAAAGGATTGCAGGATGCTCTGCTTGCTCTGGACGCTGGAGATCACGCCGCCGGCCTCGACGCCGGTTTCCCGGGTGTAGACGGTGTTGATGGAATAGGGAATGCCCAGCCGGTCGGCGGCCTCGTCGGAGAGGATCACGGATTCCGACAGGGAGCGCAGGATCCCCTGCACGGTGGCCTCGTAGGTCTCGCTGGAGCCGTAGGGGGAGAAGCTGATCCGGTCTCCAGGGGCCAGGCCGTTGTCCCGGGCGATGCGGTCGCAGATATAGACCCCCTCCGGGGACAGGCTCAGCTCGGACATATCCTTTCCGATAAAGCGGATCAGGCCGTGGGGCACATGGTAGATCTCCAGACCCACCGGAGCCTCCCCCACCTGGACGCTGGACACAGCGGCCCAGTCCCCCTGCCGGGCCTCCGCCAGGGCCAGGGCAGCTTCGTTCCCGGTCTCATCCACCGACAGATTCAGCTTGCTTTCATAGGCGGTAGCCTCGTCATAGAAGACGGTGACAAAGGAGCGGGCCGTGTCGTTCATGCCCAGAGCGCCCACCAGCAGGACCATGCAGCCGATGATGCCGAACAGGGTCATGCCGGTTCTGGACTTGTGCCGCAGGCTGTCCCGCAGGTTCCAGCGGCCGCTGAAGCGCATCCGCTTCCAGAACCCTGTCCCTTCCAGAGGCAGGGGGCGGACCCGCTTGGGGGAATAGGGCCGCAGGGCATCGGCGGCGCTGCCCCGGAGCATGGATTTCACGGACAGGAAGCTGATCAGCGTCAGGAAACCGATCACCGCCGCCAGCACGATCCAGCAGAAGGATGGCACATAGAGGGCCCAGTCAATGAGATCCACATAGGTTCCCATTGCTCCCTCCGGATTCATAATATACCAGGCCAGCAGACAGCCGATTCCTACTCCCAGGACGGAGCCCGCCAGGCCGATGGTCAGGCCGTAGGCGGAATAGTGCCGGAGGATGCGGCTGTCCTGAAAGCCCAGGGATTTCAACAGACCGATCTGGGTCTTCTCGGAGGCGGTCAGCCGGTGCATGGTGGTAACCATGGTCAAAATGGCGATAGCCAGGAAGAGCACCGGCAGGATGGAGCCCATGGTGATGCCCTCCTCGATCTCTCCCTGGGTCTCCGCCCAGGAAACCACCTCATCCTTGGACAAAACCAGGGAGGTCCTGCCCAGGGCCTTGTCAATCCGCGGAACGATCTCTTCCTTGGAAAGGTCGGAAGTCAGGTTGATCTGGGTGTAAGCCTCGATTCCCATGGACTCCCGCAGAAGCGCCGGGGACATGTAGACAAAGCCGTAGCTGTTGTAGTCCGGCATGATCTGGGTCTCGTCCTGGAGGCAGATCATGTACTCCGATGCCTTGGCCAGGCCAAGCACCGGGGCGGTGATCTCCACCGTGCCGAAGGGACCGGCATAAACCAGGGTCAGCCGGTCCCTCAGTCGGACGCCGTTTTTGGCCGCGTACTGATCCGAGAGCCAGAAGCCCCTGCCGGAGGGGTCGTAGTCCTCGCCGGATGTCACGAAGATACCGGAGACCTTGGGATTGGAGCTGACGCTCAGCCCCAGCAGGTCCGTATCCCCCTTCACCGCCACGTTGACCCGCAAAAAGCGGGTAGCGTCGAAAACGCCGGGGATGGCCGCCACGGCCTCCAGTTCCTCCCGGGTGAAGAAGCTTTCGGAAAGGATCCGATAATCGGCAAAGCCCGTGGCCTCATAGGTTTTGGCGGAGTTCCGATCCAGGGTGTACCACTCCATCTGGAAGCCCAAAAACACGCCGATTCCCAGAGCCACCATAATCACCATGGAGATAAATTGAGCCTTGTAGCGCCCCATGGTGCGAAACAGCTTTTTCCTAAGCATATTACCACTCCACTTCTTCGGCGGACAGCGGGGTTTCCTGGGTCTCCACGCTGCGGATTCGACCGCTCTTGACCCGGACAATGACGTCCGCCATCTTGGCGATATTCTGGTTGTGGGTGACAATCACAATGGTCTTGCCCCGCTCCCGGGCCATTTTCAGCAGCAGCTTCAGCACCACTACGCCGGTTTCGGAGTCCAGAGCGCCGGTGGGCTCGTCGCACAGGAGAATTTTCGGATTCTTGGCCAGGGCCCGGGCAATGGACACCCGCTGCTGCTCGCCGCCGGAGAGCTCCGCCGGGAAGTTTTTCAGATGATCTCCCAGGCCCACCGCCTCCAGCATCTCCTCCGGGGGCAGGGCGTTTTTGACGATCTCCCGCACCAGAGCCACGTTCTCATAGACCGTCAGCGTAGGGATCAGGTTATAGTTCTGGAAAACAAAGCCCACGGTTTTCGCCCGGTATTCCGCCAACTGGTCGTTGGTCAGCATGGAGATATCAAAGCCGTCCACGGCGATTTTTCCCTCGGTAGGGCTGTCCAGACCGCCGATCAAATTGAGCAGAGTGCTCTTCCCCGCGCCGGAGGGGCCCAGCACCACAATGAATTTTCCTGCGGGCAGGGACAGATCGATATGATCCAGTGCCCGCAGGCTATGGTCTCCCGCCGTATAGACCCGGGAGACGTCTTTGAAGTTCAGTATTTCAGACATTTTTCCTTCCTTTCTTCAAAACCAAGCGCATAAACGGACCCACAGGCGCTCCCGTGGGTCCGTTTCGAATTATTTGCTATGGCATTGACCTGCCATGGGGCAGCCTTGGCAGCCGCCCCCGCAGGAGCCGCAGGAGCCGCCGCAGATATGTTTACCGGCCTTTTTGTCCAGGACCAATCGTCGTACAATCAGAGAAACGATAACCAAAAGAACGAAACCGATGACGATGGACGCCAGATTTGCTTGCAGCCAGGTTAACATAATTTGTCAGCTCCTTTCACGGCAACATGAATTGATGATTACATTCTGAGCTTCCGGGTCAGCTTCGTGCTCTCCTTGTAGGGCTTGAAAAGCTGCCAGAGCAGCAGGGCCAGCAGGGCCAGCGCCACAATCAGGCCCACGGCGTTCACGTCGCCCACGAAAATCTTGCCCACCTGGTAGACAATCAGCGAAACCACATAGGCGAAGATACACATGTAGCCGATGGCGAACAGCGTCCACCTGGGGTTATTCATCTCCCGCTTGATGGCGCCCATGGCCGCGAAGCAGGGGGCGCAGAGCAGGTTGAAAATCATAAAGGCAAAGGCCGCCAGCTTGCCGTGGTCGCCCGAGTTGCGGTTGAAGTCCTCCGCCACGTTCTCCCAGATCTGGTCACCGTTCTCCTCCAGCTCCTCCTCGCCGTCCTGATCGTCGTAGTTGTACAGCACACCGAAGGTGCCCACCACATTTTCCTTGGCGATCAGACCGGTAACGGTAGCCACGGTGGGCTTCCAGGAACCGAAGCCCTGGGGCTTGAAAATCACGGACACCGGCTGGGCCACCCGGGCCAGAATGGAATCGTCAGAGGGGTTGACCTCCTCGGGCGCAATGCCCATGCGGTCGGCCACCTGCTGAACATAGGCTTCGTCCACGATACTCTCGTCCTCGTAAAGCTCGTCAACCATACCGAACTTGCCGTTGACGGAGCCGAAGCCCTGGAGGAACCAAAGCACGATGGTGGACAGGACGATGATGGTGCCGGCCTTCTTGATGAAGGACCAGCCCCGCTCCCACATGGCCCGCAGGACGTTGCCCACGGTGGGCGCATGGTAGGCGGGCAGCTCCATGACAAAGGGCGCCGGGTCCCCCGCAAAGAGCTTGGTCTTTTTGAGCATGATGCCGGAGATCACGATGGCCGCCACGCCGATGAAGTAGGCGGAGGTGGCAATCCAAGAGGAGCCGCCGAAGAGGGCGCCGGCAATCAGGCCGATGATGGGCATTTTCGCCCCGCAGGGCATAAAGCAGGTGGTCATGATGGTCATACGGCGGTCCCGCTCATTCTCAATGGTACGGGAGGCCATAACGCCGGGGATGCCGCAGCCGGTACCCACCAGCATGGGAATGAAGCTCTTGCCGGACAGGCCGAAGCGGCGGAAGATCCGGTCCATGATGAAGGCGATTCGGGCCATGTAGCCGCAGTCCTCCAGGATGGCCAGCAGCAGGAAGAGCACCAGCATCTGGGGCACGAAGCCCAGCACGGCACCCACGCCCGCAATGATACCGTCAGAAATTAGACCCACCAGCCAGGGCGCGGCGCCCCAGCCCTCCAGCAGAGAGCGGGAGCCTTCAATCAGCCATTCGCCGCCGAAGACGTCGTTGGTCCAGTCGGTGAGGAAGGTGCCGATGCCCACGCCGCCGTCGGCAATGGACTTGCCCATGGCCAGGGCGTAGACCAGGAACATCACCAGCGCGAAGATGGGAAGAGCCAGCCAGCGGTTGGTGACAATCCGGTCGATCTTGTCAGAGGCGGAGAGTTTTCCGGTGCTCTTTTTCCTGTAAGAGGATTTGATGATATTGCCGATCCAGATGTAGCGCTCGTTGGTGATGATGGACTCTGCGTCGTCGTCCATCTCCTTCTCCACCTCGGCAATGTGCTGCTCCACATCCCGTTTCACGGGCTCCCGGAGATTCAACTGCTCCAGGGCCTTGCTGTCCCGCTCGAAGAGCTTGACGGCAAACCAGCGCTGCTGCGCGTCGGGCAGACCGGAAAGGGCGTGCTCCTCGATGTGGGCCAGGGCGTGCTCTACCGGGCCAGAGAAGCTGTGCATGGGAACGGTGCTTCCGGTTCTGGCCGCCTGGATCGCTGCCTCGGCAGCTTCCTGGATGCCGGTGCCCTTCAGGGCGGAGATCTCCACGATCTTACAGCCAAGCTGCTTGCTGAGCTGGGCGGTGTCGATCTTGTCCCCGTTCTTCATCACCACGTCCATCATGTTGATGGCGACGACAACGGGGATCCCCAGTTCTGTCAGCTGGGTGGTTAAGTACAGGTTGCGCTCCAGGTTGGAGCCGTCTACAATGTTCAGTATCACGTCGGGCCGCTCGCCGATCAGATAATTTCGGGCCACGACCTCCTCCAGCGTGTAGGGGGAAAGAGAGTAGATGCCCGGCAAGTCCGTGACAATCACGTCCGAGTGCTTTTTCAGCTTGCCCTCCTTCTTCTCCACCGTGACGCCAGGCCAGTTTCCCACAAACTGGGTGGAGCCGGTCAGGGCGTTGAACAGGGTCGTTTTGCCGCTGTTCGGGTTGCCCGCAAGGGCAATGCGAATATTCATAGCCTTCTTCCTTTCTTCGCAGGAGTTAGCTTAATCTAACTCCGTGGCAAAAATTTATCTTACTTCGACCATCTCGGCGTCGGCCTTCCGCAGGCTCAACTCATAGCCCCGGACCGTCAGCTCAACCGGATCTCCCAGAGGGGCCACCTTGCGAACGAAGACCTCCACGTTCTTCGTGATTCCCATGTCCATGATCCGGCGCTTCACCGCGCCTTCCCCGTGAATTTTGACCACGGTGACGGTCTCTCCGATTTTGGCGTCTCGTAAGGTTTTCATTGTTCTATCCTTCCTTTCCTGTATTCTGACCGACGGGCTTCTCCGCCTGTCATTCTGCGCGAAGCGAAGAATCCACGTTCGCCAACGCCTGATTCCTGCTGCCTAAATCATAATTTTATTGGCCAGCTCCCGGCTGACGGCCACCCGGCATTCCTTGACGTTTACGATCAGGTTTCCGCCAACGGTATTGACCACGCTGACCTCACCGCCCACATGAAAACCCAAGTCTTCCAGATGCTTTTTGACCTCCGGACTGCCGCCAATCTTCCTGATGATCTGGGACTGTCCAATCTCCGCAAAGCTAAGGGGCATCATATTCCACCTCCAAAAGCAACAAATTAGCCAACGCTAATCGCAGGGCCGAAAAATAGTTAGCTTTCTCTAACCGCACCCATTATAGTTAGCAGCCGCTTATTTGTCAAGAGCTTTTGTAAACTTTTTTTCATCCATTGCATTTTGGGAAGAAATATGGTAAGGTGAAAGCAGAAAGAAAGAGGAGGATCTGTCTATGGCAATGCAGGAATCCGGCGAAATGTACCTGGAAACAATTTACGTGCTGTCTCAGCAGACGGCAAGCGTCCGCAGCATCGACGTAGCGGATCATCTGGGCTATTCCAAACCCTCTGTCAGCCGGGCCGTGGGCCTGCTGAAGAAAGAGGGCCTGCTTTTGATGGACGAGATGGGCTATCTGAAACTCACCGAGACGGGCGAAGCCAAAGCCAAAAGCATCTACGAGCGTCACACCGTACTTTCCAGGCTGCTCATGAATCTGGGCGTGGACGAAAAGACCGCCACGGAAGACGCCTGCCGCATCGAGCATTATATCAGTGACACGTCCTTTAACGCAATCAAGGCCCACATGCAGAAACACCGCACGGAATCCGTATAAAACGATCCATGTTTTGGGCTCTGCTGTCCCCTGCCGCGCCTGTCGCCGGCAGGGGACATTTTTTTGTGTCGAAAAAAAGCAAAATATTTTTCTTGACAATCTGATTCTCCCATGCTATATTCTAAGCGCAGTTAGCGGTCGCTAACTGTCGAATGAAGCAGAAAGGGGGGGCGGAACAGATGTCCGAGCAGCAGTTCATTCGAAACACCGCGCCAACCCTGGCGGGGATCAAAACCGGCAGTCTCTTCCCCTGCCGATACGCGTCAAAAGTTGACGCCATCCGGGAGCTGCGGCGCTATAACCAACGGCTGCGGCCAAAGGGCCTGCGGCTGCTGCCGCTGCGGATGACGGAAAACTTCGCGATGCTCTACCTCTACCGGCCGGGCCGGCTCGGCGCGGATCTGCAAAACGCGGAAGCGGCCAGCCTGCTCCGCGGCGCGGGCTATCCGGTCTGTGACGAAGTCGGCTGTCTCCGGGAGCTCTGCCGCCGCCTGAACGAAGAAGCGGATTTTCCCCATGAGATCGGACTTTTTCTCAGCTATCCTCCGGAGGACGTGCGGGGCTTCATTGAGCACCGGGACCGGGGCTGCAAATGCATCGGCTGCTGGAAGGTCTACGGCGACGAGCAGGCCGCCCGGAAGCGGTTCTCTCAGTTTAAGCGATGCACCGACTGTTATCTGCGCCGGAACGCCCAGGGCTGTTCGCTGGAGCGTTTGACGGTAAAAACCAATCGACTGAAAAAGGAGTAATGGAGATGTCAAAAATCGCAATCGTTTATTGGAGCGGCACGGGCAATACCGAGCGCATGGCAAACGCCGTGATGGACGGCGTTCAGGACGCGGGCGCGGACGGGACACTGTTCACCGCGGCGGAGTTTACCCCGGACCGTTTGAATGAATTCGACGCCTTTGCCTTCGGCTGTCCCTCCATGGGGGTGGAATCTCTGGAGGACAGCGAGTTTGAGCCGATGTTCCAAGCCTGCGAGCCCATGCTGGCCGGGAAAAAGCTGGCTCTGTTCGGCTCCTTCGGCTGGGGCGACGGCGAGTGGATGCGCAACTGGGAGGACGCCTGCCGCGCCGACGGCGCGGAGCTGGTCTGCGACAGCGTCATCTGCTGTGAGGCGCCCGACGACAAAGCGGTGGAAAAATGCCGCAGACTGGGCGCGGCCCTCTGCCAATAATTTTGCTTATACCGATATTGCTTTCACCGGCCGATTAAGCTATGCGGTCTGCGTGAAGCGTACGTTCCTTCGTGTTCCTTCCTTCTCGCCGCTGGGTCGGACTTACCTCCCCGGCCCGCGGCCCCGCGGCTACCTTTCCTCCGCCGCGGCAGGCGTGGAGTGACGAACCATGCCAAACACGAAACCCGGGTACCGCCCGCCAACGGTATCCGGGTTTTAAACATTTTCGCTTTAAACTTGCGCTCAAAGCCTTTTACACCTGACACGATCCCAAAAAGAGGCCGCCTGAATTTGAAGTGACGGTTTCAGCTTCCCGTGGATTCGTAGCGGCGCTCGCAGAGGGTCCAAATCCGCACGGCAAGGGCGAAGAAAACGGCGGCGGCGCCGATGATCGCAAGACTGAGCAGCCACGGGCTGTGGGCGCCGGTGAGCAGCGTATCCACCGGCAAGGAGATGAACAGGCCGAAGGGCAGCGCGAAGATCAGCAGCGTCCGGATGACCAACGGATAGATGGCCAGCGGATACTTCGCGTAAGAGGAGAAGTTGTAGATGATCTGAAGCAGCGGCCCGCTGCGCTTGAAGATGAAGGCCAGCGCCGCCATCGAAACCTTGAGTGAGGTGATAATCACAGCGCCGAAGACCGCGCCTACCGCCAGCACCACGATTGCGCCGAAGGTGACCGTCACCGTGAGACGCAGGGCGCAGACGGTAATCAGCGCCACGCCCAGGATCATCTCACCGAAGCCCTCCGGCTGGAAGGTCTCGGCAAATACCTGGAATATCACCGGCACCGGACGCAGGAAGTGCATATCCATATCCCCGTCCTTGACGCGGCGGTAGGCCACAAGCCAAAACTCGTCGCTGAACAGATGGTCCAGGGAGATCGGCAGCATGGAAAAACCGTAGAAGAATCCCACCTCGGCCAGCGAATAGCCCGCCAGCACCGGGATGGCCTGCAGAATGAAATACACCGCGGCCAGCGAACAGAGGTTGGACAGGAAAAACGAGAACAGCGCGACAGCCGTGTCCTTTTTATACTCCAGCCGGGAGATCATGCTGCGCTTGATGCAGGTGAAATACAGATGAACGTAATACCGCATATCAGCCTCCATGCACCGTGACCTTGCGAACGGCGCGGGAGAACAGCAGCTTGGCAAACAGCTCCAGCGCGACGATCCAGGCCGCTGTCAGCGCCACGCAGCGCAGGGACCGGGCAAGGTCATATTTCATCATCAAAATCAGAACCGGGTTCTGGCTCATGCCTGCGAAGGGCATCCAATTCACCAGCTCCCGGAGGCCGGCCGGAAAAAAAGCCAGCGGCAGCAGCGTGCCGGACAGGAAGGAGATCAGCGTGGTCTTGAGCGAATTCAGGCCCCAGCCGGAGGAGGTGTAAAAACACAGCACACCGAAGATATAGGCGATGGTGTCGTTGAGCAGCGACGCGCACAGCCCGGCCGCCAGGAACAGCCCCAGGTGGGCAAAGAACGCCGGGAAGCTCAAGTCCGGCAGAAAGCCGAGACTGCGGAGAATCACCAGCGCCGCGGTGTAGAACGGCAGGCCGAACATCACCGTCATCGTGGCAAGGTTTCCCAGGCTGGTCGCGGCAAATTTCCCCCGATAGCTGATGGGCTTGATGAGGTAGTTGCCGATCGTGCCCTTCTTGATGTCGTTGTTGATGTTCCAAAGCGTGTCGTTGTTAAAGGTCACAAAGCCGAAAATCGTGGTCAGGACCACGTAGGCGATCATCTCACGGTAGGTAAAGCCGTGGATTTCGGCGTCCATGCCGCCCGCGTTTGACCGGTAAACCGCCAGCCACAGGAAGACCAGGCAGGCAACCTGACATACCGTGATGCCCGCCCAGATCAGGATATTGAAGCGGTAGGCCATGGTGTCGATGGCACCGGCATGGAGAAAGGGCTTATACTTTTTCAGCATACTCCGCCTCCTGTTGGGCCAGAATCGTCTTGACCACGTCGCCGACGGAAATCTCCGCGATTTTCATGTCCATCGCCCGCAAATCCCGGAAGGCGTACTGGATCACCTGTTCCAGCGGAAGCTTGTCCGCGTCGAAGCGCAGGATCAGACGGCCCTCCTCCTGGTCGAGGGCAAGCTCGGGGGAAAGCACAGGCGCGGTCTCGGCCCGGACCTCCGCCGGAACGGTCAGCGTCAGCGTTTTGAGATTTCCAAAGCGGTTTCTGAGCTGGCTGAGAGGACCGTCGTAAAGAATCGCGCCTTTTTCCAGCAGAATGATGCGGGAGCAGAGGTCCTCGATGTCGGTCATGTCGTGGGTGGTCAAAACAACCGTCGTGCCGTAGGTCTTGTTCAGCGTGTGAATCGCAAGCCGGATCTTCTCCTTCACCAGCACGTCCATGCCGATGGTCGGCTCATCCAGAAACAGGATGCGGGGATTGTGGAGCATGGACGCGGCCAGGTCCGCCCGCATGCGCTCGCCCAGCGAAAGCGTGCGCACCGGCTGCGAGAGAAAGCGCGTAATGTCCAGCACCTCGCCGAGGAAGTCCATACGCTCCTTGTAGTCGGCGTCGGAGACACGGTAGATCTCTTTGAGCACCTTGAAGGACTCGATCAGCGGAATGTCCCACCAGAGCTGCGTCTTCTGACCGAAGACGACGCCGATGTGCTGCGCCACCTGCCGCCGCTTGCGGTAGGGCTCCGCCCCGTCGATCCGGACGCTGCCGGAGCTGGGCGTAAGAATGCCGCACATCATCTTAATCGTGGTGGATTTTCCCGCGCCGTTGGCGCCGATGTAGCCCACGATCTCCCCGTCAGGTACGGTAAAGCTGATCCCGTCCACCGCGCGGACTTCTTCATATTGCCGCGAAAACAGCGTTTTCACCATCCCGGCCAGGCCGTTTCCGCGAATCGGTTTCCGGAATACTTTGCTTAAATCGTTTACTTCAATCATGGGCGTGACGCCCCCTTTCCCCGCGCGTGTGCGTGTTCTTTATTATCTGCCACGTATTTCTCTGTTTTGTCCCGTCAGTATAGCGCAAAATCGGAATATTTGCAATCCCCTTCCGTGATAAAAACGCGGAAAATGCGCAAAAAACAAGCGGTCATAACCCGAATCCGTTATGACCGCTCGATATGGAGCCACTGGCCGGACTAGAACCGGCGCATTCTTATTACAATCACTCGTTCGAACTGCTTTTTCTTGTCGCGCTTGGCTTTCCGGCCCTTTCAGCTTGGGTCTTCATCCGTTTTTTAAACCTGCCACAGTCTCCACTCCGCATGCTACATCGGCTCCATAAAGATATCGTGGCTGCGCAGCAGTTTTTCGAAATGGCACAATTATTCTCCCTTAACATTTCTTCAATTTCTACCCGTGTAGCACGACATGCAAACATCAAGCAACAGCATCTGATGAAGTATCTCCGCTTCGCTGCGAAATGATACAGCGCGTTGTACGCGCAATGATGTGATGTTTGCTCATGTGCCACCGGCACACATCATTGCCAAAGGCAGCATCACGTGCAAAGCGCGCATCATTTGTCCGTCAGGGCAAACATCATCCAAAAATGCCTCTTTTGTCTACCGGACAAAAGAGGCATTTTTGCTGGTGCGGGCGGCGGGACTCGAACCCGCACACCGGATGGCAACGGAACCTAAATCCGTCGAGTCTACCAATTCCACCACGCCCGCGGACGTGTGCTATCATATCACGGTGAAGCAGATTTGTCAATGAAAAAGGGCGGCGCAGGAAGGAGGTGGTCCTGCGCTGCAGGATGGAGGCAGGAAGCGGCAGCCGGGGATCCGACCGCCCCGCGTATGGTTCGAGCAAAGCCGGGAGCCTGCCGACTCTGCTTCATCAGTTTTGAATCAGCGTAACGGTACCGCCCGCATCCCGGAGCGCCTGGACCGGGCCGCTGATTTGCGTTGACTGGGAATACAGCGATCGTTTGAAAACACTCGGCACCAGAGCACTTCAAGTCTGTGCTCATTGGCTGCCTCGACTGCTGCAACAACCGCAGGATCAAGCGAAAACAAACGGGTCTGTCACCTGCGCAGCACAGATGCCAGACCCTTCCGGATACTTGAGTTTTTTAATGTCTAACTTTTGGCGTTCACTTCAACAAAAACGGCGTTTTTATGTAATGATCACAGCTCAGCCCAGGCCGCCCAGGAAAATTTTGAAGCCGATGCCGATCAGGATGATTCCCCCAAGAATGGAAGCGTAGCGGGCCAGCTTCGTGCCCAGGCGTCTGCCGAGCAGCAGCGCCGCCATGCAGAGAACGAAGGTCACGCCGCCGATCAGCAGGGAGGCCACATTGGCGGTGCCGAAATCATACTGCTCGATGGTGAAGCCCACGGAAAGAGCGTCAATAGAGGTGGCGATTCCCTGCATCAGCAGGTCCCGGTTGGAAAGGCGGCGATCCGCCGGAGCGGCGTCCGGGCCGTTCCGCTCCCGGAGTCCCTCCCAAAGCATTTTTCCGCCGATCCAGCCCAGCAGCGCAAAGGCAATCCAGGGGATGATCTTTTCCAGGGAGGAAAACAGACTGACCACCGTGTGCACGCAGATCCAGCCCAGCAGAGGCATGAGATACTGAAATACGCCGTAGACGCCGGCAATTTTCGCCATCCGACCCCGGCGCATTTGAGGTTCCCTCAGGCCGTTGGCCAGTGAGACGGAAAAGGCGTCCATGGCCAGGCCCACGCCCAGCAGAGCGTTTTCCAGGAAAAATGATCCGTCCATTCGATCGTTCTTCTCTCTTCGAAAATGATTGCATAGATTGCCGTGATTATACCACCGTCAGCAGGCTTCGTCAATGAGAAAAACGAGGGGTTGTGGCACGCCGCCCCCTACGGGCGGAGAAACAGCCGGCAGATTGCCGGCGCTGCATTACCTGCGTCGGCCGCCCTGTCCGCCCATGCCGCCGGGGCCGCCGCCCATGCCGCCGAACTGGTTGGTGATCTGGGTCGTCTCGACGCCGTTGACGATGATTGTGCCGCCGGTGTGGGTGAGGGTGCCGTCGTAGTCGAAGGGGCTCTGGGCGTTGACGCTGATGGCGCCGCCGGTGATGATCAGATTGCCGTTGGAGTCAATGCCGTCGGTGTCGCCCTGACCCATGGTAATGTTCAGGCTGCCGCCGTTGATCTCCACGCAGACGGGATAGGATTTGGACTTTTGGCCCCCGTTAATGCCGTCGTCGCCGGCCCGGATGATGATTTCGCCGTCGTTGATCTGAACCCAGGTGCCCTCGATGCCCTCGGCAGCCGTGACATTGACCGCGCCGCCGTCGACCTGGACGATGCTGACTCCGTGGATGCCGTCGTCGGCGGCGTTGACGTTCAGGGTGCCGCCGCAGAGATAGATCCAGCCCTCCCTGTCGTCATCCTCGTTTTCAGCGTGCAGACCGTCCTTTTTGCTGCTAGTCACAGTGAGCGTGCCGCCCGCGACGGCGATGGAGTCGTTGGCCTCGATGCCGTGATCCACGGCGTTGACATTCAGGATGCCGCCGGTAATCTTCAGATCGTCCTTGCAGCTGACGCCGTTGTCGGTGGAGCTGATCTGCAGCGTCCCCAGGCCGTTGAGGACCAGGTCGTCTCGGCTGAAAATCACGGCGTCGGTATTGGTGGAGCCGTCGGCGGTGAAGGTCCCGGTGACGGAGAGACTATTCTCGCTGCCCTCGGCGGTGGTCACAAAGACCTTGTCGGCGTTCTTGACGTAGATCACAGGGAAGCTGTCGTTGGCAACATTCAGGCCGTCCAGCACCAGCTGAACCTTGTCCTCGTCCCCGGCGTCCACCACGACCGTGGCATTCTTTGCGCTGCCGCTGAGCACATAGACGCCCTCGGCGTTGATTGTAATGTCCTTGCCGTCGGAGACGGCGCAGGCAACGGCCTCAGTCAGATCGGTGCTCTGCGCCAGGTCCCGCTCGGAGAAGAGCTCGGAGGCGTCAATCGCGCCCCCCCTGGTGGCGGCGACGGTGGTATCCACCGCGCCGCCGGGGGAAGAAAAGGAGAATGAGGATGAAGTGTCGGTTTTTGTTGTATTGCCGTTTTGCGCGGCGGAGGCCGTTTGCGCGCTGGCGTCAGCGGCGCAGGCTGCCAGGGAGAAGGCCAGCAGAACTGCCAGCGTCAGGGCCGCAAGCATTTTTAATTTGTATCGTTTCATGGTGGTCGCTCCCTTCATACAGAGGGCCCGTTGGCCTCGTTTGTTTCTGGCGTCAGTTTACCGAGAGAATCTTAGTTGAAGCTTAGACAGAAATGAACAATTTGAAAACGAAAAAAAAGGAAAAAACCGGAACATATTCCTTTGTCCCTCGTCTAAGCACCCAGGAACCCAAACAACGGAAATTTGAGGAGGGACTCATCATGTTCAAGAGACTAACCAAGCTGATGCTTTGCCTGCTGCTGATTGCGGCAATGGCGCTGAATCTCACAGCCTGCGTGGCAAAGGTTCAGGCCGCCGATCTGATGGACGGGATCAAGTCCAACACCCAGACAGGCTCCGTCAGCAAACCGGATGAAGGCCGCCAGGCCGCCGCCGCTGACTTCGCCCTGCGGCTGTTCCGGGCTGCCAACGAGAGCGGCAAGAGTACCCTGATCTCTCCCCTGTCCGTGCTCAGTGCCCTGTCCATGACCGCCAACGGCGCCAAGGGCGAAACCCTGGGCCAGATGGAGAAAACCCTGGGCATGACCCAGGCGGAGCTGAACGAATACTTCCTTTCCTACCGGAAGCTGCTGGAAGACGGCAAGAGCCTTCGGCTTGCCAATTCGATCTGGTTTCGGGATGGCTTTGCGGTCAACCGGGATTTCCTGCAGACCAACGCCGACTGCTACGGCGCGGACGCCTATCAGGCCCCCTTTGACAACAGCACCCTGAAGGACATCAACAACTGGGTCAACAACAAGACCGACGGGATGATCCCGGAGATTCTGGGCGAACTTTCCAAAGACACCGTGATGTGCCTGGTGAACGCCCTGGCCTTCGATTGCAAGTGGCAGGAGGAATACGAGGAGGACGACATCCGCAGCGGTGAATTCACCTGCGCCGACGGCAGCAAACGGACGGTGGACTTCCTGCACTCCGGGGAATCTGAATACCTGGAAACAGCCTATGCCACGGGCTTTCTCAGGCCCTACAAGGACAGCTGCTACGCCTTCGCCGCTCTGCTGCCCAAGGAGGGCGTCAGCCTGGAGCAGCTTCTGGCTGATTTGGACGGCGTGGCCCTCCGGGACCTGCTGGAAAACCCGAAGTGGGAGTCCGTATCCGTGTCCTTACCCAAGTTTGAGACCAGCTACGACACCGAGCTTTCCCAGGTTCTGAAGGGCATGGGCATGGAGCTGCCCTTCAGCGAGCAGGCGGATTTCTCCGGTCTGGGCGGAACGGCAGGGGACGGAGTCCACATCAGCCGCGTTCTGCACAAGACCTTCCTGTCTGTGGACGAAACCGGCACCAAGGCCGCCGCGGCCACCGCAGTCATGATGGAAAAGGCCGCAGCGATTGACATAAGCTTCCATGAGGTGAATTTGGATCGTCCTTTCCTCTATATGGTGATTGACCGGGAAGCCAATCTGCCCCTGTTCCTCGGCACCATGCTGGACCCGACTCCGGGGGCGTAAGACAAATTGAAAAGGCAATGGGCAATCGGGAACGAAAGACGCGAAAAGTACGTTGATTTATCGTTTTCCTATTGCCTATTGCCTGTTTTTTATGGTAGAATAGCAGAAAAAAATGGGAGGCTTCTGCCATGAAGACAATCACCCTCGGCCGCACCGGCATTACCGTGCCGCAAAACGCCTTCGGCGCCCTGCCCATCCAGCGGGTGGATCAGGACACCGCCGTCCGGCTGCTGCGCATGGCCTTCGACGGCGGCATGCGCTTTTTCGACACCGCCCGGGCATACTCCGACAGTGAGGAAAAGGTGGGCGCCGCCTTTGACGGCATGCGGGAGAAAATCATCCTGGCCACCAAGACCCACGCCACCACCCCTGAGGACTTTTGGAAGGAACTGGAAACCAGCCTGCGGACCCTGCGGACTGATTACATCGACCTCTATCAGCTCCACTGCGCCAAGCAGTGTTACCGGCCCGGGGACGGAACCGGCCTGTATGAAGCCCTGCAGGAGGCAAAAGCTCAGGGGAAGATACGCCACATCGGCATCACCGCCCACCAGATCGGCGTGGCGGAGGAGATCGTGTCCAGCGGACTCTATGAGACCTTGCAGTTTCCCTTCTCCTATCTTGTCGACGACCGGGAGATCGCCCTGGCCCGCGCCTGCGAGGCGGCGGGCATGGGCTTCATCGCCATGAAGGGTCTGGCCGGCGGTCTGCTGACCAACGCTGAGGCCTGCATGGCCTTCATGGGCCGGTTCAACGCCCTGCCCATCTGGGGCGTCCAGCGGGAAGAGGAGCTGCGTCAGTGGCTTTCCTTCTTTGACCGGGAGCCGAAGCTGACGCCGGAGCTGGAGGCCGTGATCGAGGCGGACCGGAAGTCTCTGGCCGGGGAATTCTGCCGGGGCTGCGGCTACTGCGCTCCCTGCACCGTAGGCATTGTCATCAACCAGTGCGCCCGGATGTCCCAAATGGTCCGCCGGGCCCCCTCCGCCGCCTGGCTGAACGAGCACTGGCAGACGGAAATGGCAAAGATCGACGACTGTGTGGAATGCGGGGCCTGCATGACCCGCTGTCCCTATGGGCTGGAGATCCCCCGGCTTCTGCGGAAGAATCTGGAAGACTACCGGAGCATTCTGAACGGAACCACCCGGATCTGACGGAGGGGTGCGGCATGGAAGAACATCACAATCATTACCACGACCCGGAGGAGAAGAAACGTCAGCTCAATCGGCTGGCCAAGGCCATCGGCCACCTGAAGCACGTCCAGACCATGATGGAAAACGACGAGGACTGCGCCGACGTGCTGACCCAGCTCTCCGCCGTGAACTCCGCGCTGAGGAGCCTCAGCCGGGAAATCGTCAATGAACACATGACCCACTGCATCACCCACGCCATCGCCGACGGCAATCTGGAAATGGTGGAGGAATTCCAAAAGGCGATGCAGAAGTTTATTTAGCGCTTTGTGATGCATAAGCGCGGAAATCGCCCATTGGCGCTTCCCCTTCTCAACGGAGAATGCGCGATTCGATCGACGTTTTCTTTGACTCAACCGATCTGTCTGAGCAGGAAATCACCCAGCGGGAAACGGCTTTGCAGTTTTCAGCTCTAAACTCATAACTCAACCATCCCCCCCGGGGGCTTGCAGGCGTCTGCTTCTGTCGGTATAATAATTCTATCATCCGACACGAGGAGGCGCTTGCATGCATATTCCAGAAAACTACCTCTCCCCGGTGAGCTGCGCCGTGATGGGCGCGGCTATGATCCCGGTATGGATTCACGCGGTGAAAAAGACCAATCGGGAGCTGCCCAAGGAAAAGCTTCCCCTGCTGGGCGCTGGCGCGGCTTTCTCCTTCCTGGCCATGATGTTCAACGTGCCCCTGGTAGGCGGCACCACCGGTCACGCCGTGGGCGGCACACTGATTGCCCTGCTCTTCGGCCCCAACGCAGCCTGCATTGCCGTCTCCGTGGCACTGTTATTGCAGGCTGTGATCTTCGGAGACGGCGGAGTTCTGGCCTTTGGGGCCAACTGCTTCAACATGGCCTTTGTCCTGCCCTTTGTGGGCTACGGGGTCTACAAGCTCATCATGGGGAAGCAGGATATGTCTTCCCCGCAAAAGAGCGGCGCAAGGCCCTACGTTGCCGCCTTTATCGGCTCCTACATTGGCCTGAACGTGGCTGCTCTCTGCTGCGCGGTGGAGTTCGGCATCCAGCCCATGCTGTTCAAAGACGCCGCAGGCAACGCCCTCTACTGCCCCTATGACCTGGGTGTCGCCGTTCCCGCCATGATGATCCCCCATCTGGCGGTGGCGGGCTTCGTGGAGGCCGTCTTTACGGTGGCTGTCTTCGCCCTGGTGCGGAAAACCGCCCCGGACCTGACCTATGAGCGGATGCTGGCGGGAGCGCCTGCGTCCGGAAAAAAGAAGCATTACGTTCCTGTCTTTGCCCTGATTGCCGTTCTGATTGCCGCCAGCCCCCTGGGTCTGCTGGCCACCGGCACCGCCTGGGGCGAATGGGGCGCGGATGAAATCGCGGAGATCGTCACCGACGGAAAGGCTTTGGGCTATACCCCCACAGGTCTGGAGACCGGCTGGTCCATGGACGTGCCCATGCCGGACTACACGATGGAGGGCATGAACGAAACTCTGGCCTATATCCTCTCCGCCGTCATCGGCGTTGCACTGCTGATCATCATTTTCAAGCTGATTTCCATTCCCATGAAGGGCCGGAGGAATCCCTCGTGATCCCCGGCTGGATGAAGCAAACAGAGCAATACGCGCCGCCAAAGGATGGCGGCGCGTTTGCCCTGCGCACCCTGCGGGCCCTGGGCGGGATTCTGGCCCGGCTGCGGGTCCAGCGGGGCCGGGACGGGCTCAAGATTCCCCCTGTGTTGAAGCTCCTGCTGCTGCTTGCCGGGATTGTGACTCTCTCCCTGGCCCGGAAGCCGCTCCTGCTGCTGGGCATCGCCGCCCTGGTGCTGGGCTGGGTCTGTATGCTCCCGCCCCGGACGGTGCTGAACGTGCTTCGGCCCGCCCTCGGCGCGGCAATTCTTGCCCTGGCGCTGTTTCTGCCCGCCATGCTGCTCCGCCCCGCCGGGGCGGGCAATAACCTGATCCTGGTGGGAAAGGTCTTTCTCAGCGTCACCATGGTAAGCCTCTTCAACCAGCGGACCCAGTGGAACCGGATTACCGGGGCCCTGCGGACGCTCCGCGTCCCGGGGGTGTTTGTGTTCCTGCTGGACCTGACGCTGAAATACATCGTGCTGCTGGGCGGTTTGATCGTGGATTTGCTCACCGCCCGAAGCCTCCGGGCCGTAGGCCGGGACCGGCACAAATACCGTTCCGTGGGGGGCGTGATGGCCCTGACCTTCCTCCGGGCCTCCGAGCTGAGCCGGGAGACCTGGGAGGCTATGAGCTGCCGGGGCTTCACGGACGACTACAAAGGACTGTAAGCTATGAGCCTCATTGAACTGGAACACATCACCTTTGCCTACGGGCCGGAGGAGCCGCCGGTGCTCCGGGATTTCTCCATGACCGTAGAGGCCGGCGAATGCCTGGTCCTGCGGGGAGACAACGGCGCCGGCAAGACCACCCTCTTCCGGGTGCTGAACGGGCTCTCCTTCCCCCAGGAGGGGGTCTATCGCTTCGACGGAGCGGAAGTCACCCCCGCCCTGCTGAAAAAACAGCGGCAGGCCAAGCTGTTTCACATGCGGGTGGGTTATCTCTTTCAAAACCCCGACGTGATGCTCTTCAACGCCTCCGTCCGGGAGGAGATTGCCTTCGGGCCCCGGCAGATGGGTCTGCCCGAGGAAGACATCACGGCCCGCACGGCGGACTGCATGGCTCTCTTCGGTCTGGAGCCCCTGGCGGACAAGGCCCCCTATCACCTGAGCGGGGGCCAGAAGAAACAGGTGGCTCTGGCGGCGGTGCTGGCCCTGAACCCGGAGGTACTGATTCTGGACGAGCCCCTGGCCGGACTGGACCGCAGGACCCGGGAGCGGCTGATCGCTCTGCTGCTGGAGCTGCGGCAAGCGGGAAAGACCCTGCTGATTGCCACCCACGACGACGCCCTCTGCCAGGCGCTGGAGGCCCGGATCGTGCGGCTGGAGAACAGCGGCGAATAACACAAAGGCGCAGCAGCCCGCCGCGAGACTCGCGGCGGGCTGCTGCGTGTTTCCGGGCGGGTCAGGCTGTCAACGCAACCCAGCTGCCCCGACTGTTCTTGATGTAGAAGCCGTCGTTCTCCATGCAGTACAGCATACTGCCGGGATCAAAGGATTCCAGCCGGGGCAGAGCAAAGTCGGATTCGTTTTCGATGATCCCCTCATAGATGCCCAGGATCCCGGCCTCGGGGTTCTCACCTTCCCGCTTGTGGTAGTTGATCCGCCCCGTTCCCTTCAGTTCCGCTCTGAGCAGAGCCATTCTGATTCCTCCTTTCATTTTGTCCGTCTTTGACTGTTTTTGCCGTCGGGCGGCTTTTCGTCGCTCCGAAAAGCTCCTTTAAAGCCACCCCACCGCTTCAAAGGTCTTTTCAAGATACTTCATGGTGAAAAAAAGAAGCCATCCCTCAGCACCTATATTATACCACAAATTCGCCGGAAAAGCAAGAACAAATGTTCGAATTTTCTGCGGTTTTTTGTTGGAATTTGCCGGGATTTTTCCCTTTCCGCGTCCCATTTTTGTATGAAAAATAGGGCCGCTTTGGGCTTGACATCTGGGGGATTGCGTTGTATATTGTCAGCGTTGAACAAAGACGTTCGTTTGCGGACCAGTGCCCCCAAATGGACGTCTTTTCTGTTTTTCGGGAGAAGAACAGAGCCGTGTTCTTACGGGAAAATTCATCATCTGAGGAATCATCACGGAGGAAAAAAGCTATGCAGAAACTGGAACAGCTCTACGAAGGAAAGGCAAAGCGCGTCTACGCCACCGATGACCCTGAACTGCTGATCGTCGATTACAAAGACGACGCCACCGCCTTTAACGGCGTCAAAAAGGGCTCCATCGCCGGGAAAGGCATCATCAACAACCAAATGAGCAACCGCCTGATGCAGCGGTTGGAGCGAGAAGGCATTCCCACCCATTTTGTCCAGGAGCTCTCAGAGCGGGAAACCCTGGTCAAGCGGGTGCAGATCGTCCCCCTGGAGGTGATTGTACGCAATCTGGCGGCAGGCTCCTTCTCCAAGCGCTACGGCGTCCCGGAGGGGCAGCCCTTCGACCGCCCCACCATTGAGTTTTCCTACAAGAACGACGAGCTTGGCGATCCTCTGATTAATACCTCCCATCTGCTGGCCATCCACCTGGCCACGGAGGAAGAAGTGGAAACCATCAAGCGCTATGCCTTCCGCGTCAACGAAGTGCTCCGGGCCTTCTGGGCCCAATGCGGCGTGACCCTGGTGGACTTCAAGCTGGAGTTCGGGCGGCTGGCCGACGGCACCATTATTCTGGCCGACGAGATCAGCCCGGACACCTGCCGTCTCTGGGACAGCGCCACCGGGAAAAAGCTGGACAAGGACCGCTTCCGCCGGGATCTGGGCGGCGTGGAAGACGCCTATACGGAGGTCATGCGCCGTCTTTGCGAACATGACGCGTAATCCGGTTTCCGCCCGCCACCTTGGCGAAGAGTGCGGCGTATTCGGAATCTACGCTCCAAAGCCCTTCGAGCTTGCGCCCCTGGTCTATTTTGGGCTTCACGCCCTGCAGCACCGGGGCCAGGAGGGCGCCGGTATTGCCCTGAACTGCGACGGCGTTTTCTCCGCGCACCGGGATATCGGTCTGGTCAGCGAGGTATTCAGTCCGGAACGGATCCGAGCCTTCGGCGAGGGCAACATCGCGGTGGGCCACGTCCGCTACGCTACCACCGGCGCAGACAACGTCCGGAACGTTCAGCCCCTGGTCATCAACCACCATAAGGGCAGCATGGCTCTGGCCCACAACGGAAATCTGACCAACTCCTTCGAGCTTCGCAGCAAGCTGGAGCAGCAGGGCTGCATTTTCCACACCACCACGGACTCCGAGGTGATCGCCTACGTCATCGTGGGCGAGCGCCTGCGCTGCGGCAGCATTGAGGCCGCGGTACTGGCCGCCATGGACAGCCTGCAGGGCGCCTACTCTCTGGTCATCTCCTCCCCCACGAAGCTGATCGCCGCCCGGGATCCCTACGGCTTCCGCCCGCTCTGTCTGGGCAGGCGGCCCGACGGCTCCCTGGTCTTTGCCTCGGAAAGCTGCGCCCTGGACGCGGTGGGTGCGGAGCTCCTGCGGGACGTAGAGCCCGGGGAGGTCATCACCGTGGACGCCGGCGGAATGCACTCGGATCGCAGCCACTGCGGCACAAAGGGGCGGCGCATGTGCGTCTTTGAATACATCTATTTTGCCCGGCCGGATTCCCTGCTGGACGGCAGCAGCGTCTGCCTGGCCCGGCAGCAGGCCGGCGCCTTCCTGGCCCAGGAGCATCCCGTGGAGGCAGACGTGGTCATCGGCGTGCCGGATTCGGGTCTGGACGCCGCGGTAGGCTATGCGAAGGAGTCCGGCATTCCCTATGCCATCGGGCTCACCAAGAACAAATACGTGGGACGCACCTTCATCGCCCCCACCCAGGCGGAACGGGAAATGGGCGTCAGTCTGAAGCTGAATCCCATCAAGAGCGTCATCAACGGCAAGCGGATCGTGCTGATCGACGATTCCATCGTCCGGGGCACCACCTGTCGGCGCACCATTGAAATGCTGCGCCGGGCCGGAGCAAAGGAGATCCACATGCGGATCAGCGCTCCGCCCTTCGTAGCCCCCTGCTACTACGGCACCGACATTGACAACGCCGACGCGCTGATTGCCAACCACCATACCGTGCCGGAAATCGCCCGGATCATCGGCGTGGACTCCTTGGGCTACCTGAGCCTGGAGCACGTCCGGCTGCTGACCGGAGGAGACGAGGGCTTCTGCACCGCCTGCTTCGGCGGCGGCTACCCCACCGAGGTCCCCAAGAACACCAGCAAGTCCCGCTTTGAGAAGAAGATCCACAAATCGGAGAACCCTTGATTTCTCCCGCCCGGAGGTATTGCTATGTACGAAAAATATGAATCTCCCCTCTCCTCCCGCTACGCGTCCGAGGAGATGCTGAAGCTCTTCTCCCACCGCACCCGGATCGAAACCTGGCGCAAGCTCTGGACGGAGCTGGCCCGGGCAGAGCATGACCTGGGACTTCCCATCACCGCCGAGCAGGTGGCCGCCCTGGAAGCAAAGATTCAGGATATTGACTTTGACCTGGCCGCAAAGCGGGAAAAGGAAGTCCGGCACGACGTGATGGCCCACGTTTACGCCTACGGCGCGGCCGCCCCCGAGGCGGCGGGGATCATTCACCTGGGCGCCACCAGCTGCTACGTCACCGACAACGCCGATCTGATTCTCTACCGCAAGGCGCTGGAGCTCATCCGCGGCGCGCTGCTCCAGACGGCGGCCAACCTGGCTGCCTTTGCTGAGACTCACCGGGCGACGCCCACCCTGGGCTACACCCACTATCAGCCCGCCCAGCCCGTGACCGTGGGCAAGCGGGCCACCCTCTGGATGCAGGACCTTCTCTCCGACGTAGAGGAGTTGGACCAGGTTCTGGGCTGCATCCGTTTCCTGGGCTGCCGGGGCGCCACCGGCACCGAGGCCAGCCTGCTTGACCTCTTTGAGGGGAACGGCGAACAGGTGGACGAGCTGAACCGCCGCCTGGCCGCCGCCTTCGGCTTTGACGCCTGCTTTGCCGTCTGCGGGCAGACCTACCCCCGGAAGCTGGACAGCCGGATTCTCAACGTCCTTTCCTCCGTGGCGCAGAGCTGCTGCCGGATGGCAACGGACATCCGGCTTTTGCAGCATGACCGCCAGCTGGAAGAGCCCTTTGAGAGCAGTCAGATCGGCTCCTCCGCCATGCCCTACAAGCGAAACCCCATGCGCTGCGAGCGCATTTGCTCTCTGAGCCGCTATCTGATCGCGGATGCCGCCAACGCCTCGGCAGTGGCCTCTACCCAGTGGCTGGAGCGCACTCTGGACGACTCGGCAGACCGCCGGATCTCCATGCCGGAGGGCTTCCTCTGCGCCGACGCCATTCTTCGGCTGGCCCAGAACATCACCGCGGGACTGCGGGTCAATGAAAAGATCGTGGAAAAAACGCTGATGGAATATCTGCCCTTCCTGGCCACGGAAAACCTGATGATGGAGGCCGTCCGACGGGGCGGCAACCGGCAGGAGCTTCACGAGATCATCCGCCGCTGCTCCATGGAAGCCACCCAGCGGATGAAAAACGGCGAGGACTGCGACCTGATTGCCCGGCTGGCCGGCGTCAGCGAATTCGGCATGACGGAGGCGGAGCTGCGGGCCCTCCTGAAGCCCCAGGACTACATTGGACGCTGCGGGGAGCAGGTGGACGCATTTCTGGCCAAGTACCGGGCCAAATACGGCGCCGCTCAGGCGCAGAGCCGGGAGATCAACGTATGAGTGAATTTCGGACCGAACACGACAGCATGGGGACCGTGGAGGTCCCCGCGGATCGGCTGTGGGGAGCTCAGACGGAGCGTTCCCGCCGCAACTTCCCCATCGGCGCAGGAAAGGAAACCATGCCCGCCGAGATGATCCACGCCTTCGGCCTGGTGAAAAAGGCTGCGGCCCTGGCCAACCGGGAGCTGCTGCCGGAGAAAATGACGGAGGAGAAATGCGCCTGGCTCTGTGCCGCCGCGGAGGAGGTCATCTCCGGAGCTCTCTTGGATCACTTCCCCCTGGTAGTCTGGCAGACCGGCTCCGGCACCCAGACCAACATGAACGCCAACGAGGTCATTGCCAACCGGGGCAATCAGCTGGCCGGAAAGCCGCTGCTGCACCCCAACGACGACGTGAACCGCTCTCAGTCCTCCAACGACACCTTCCCCACCGCTATGCACGTGGCGGCGGTGCTGGCTCTGGAGGAGCGTCTGCTTCCCGCCCTGGAGGCAATGATCGAGGAGCTCCGGCGCCTGGAAAAGGAAAACGAAGACGTCGTTAAGTGCGGACGAACTCACCTGCAGGACGCGGTCCCCATTCGCTTTTCCCAGGAGATTTCCGGCTGGCGCGCCGGCTTCGAGCAGGACCGCCGGATGCTGCTGGCCGCCCTGCCTCCCCTGCGGGAGCTGGCCCTGGGAGGTACCGCGGTGGGCACCGGGCTCAACGCCCCGGCGGGCTTCGACGTTCTGGCCGCCGAGAAGCTCAGCGCGCTGACGGGTCGGGAATTCCGGACGGCGGAAAACAAATTCCACGCCCTCACCAGTCTGGACGAGATGGCCTTTGCCCACGGGGCCCTCAAGGCCCTGGCAGCGGATCTGATGAAAATGGCAAACGACGTACGGATGCTGGCCTCCGGCCCCCGCTGCGGTCTGGGGGAAATCACCATCCCCGCCAATGAACCCGGCTCCTCCATTATGCCGGGGAAGGTCAACCCCACCCAGTGCGAACAGGCCACCATGGTAGCCGTGCAGGTGATGGCAAACGATACCGCCATCGGCCTGGCGGCCTCCCAGGGCAACTTCCAGCTGAACGTTTTTCTGCCGGTGTGCGCGGACAATTTCCTCCGCTCAGCCCGACTGCTGACGGATTCTCTCTACGCCTTCCTGGAAAACTGCGTCCGGGGCATCCAAGCCAACCGGGCGCGGATGGAGGAAAACCTTCGCCGCTCCCTGATGCTGGTGACCGCCCTCAACCCTCACATCGGCTATGAGAACGCCGCCCGGGTAGCCCAGCTGGCCCACCGGGAAAACCTCACCCTGCGGGAAGCCTGCCTGCGGCTGGGCTTCCTGACGGCGGAACAGTTTGACGCCGTCTTCCACCCGGAAGAAATGGTTTGATTGTATTTTTGTTTCTGACCGGCGGTCTGAATCGGGCCGCCGGTCTTTGTTCGTTCATAAAAAATCCTTGACATTTTCAGACTATCATGGTAGTATGGACTATAGAAATAGTATGGAGGGATACCATGAAAGTTTTTGACAGTGAATTGAAGATCATGGAGCTGATCTGGCAGCACGAGCCGGTCAGCGCGAAAGAACTGAGCCTGCTGGCGCGGCAGGAGATTGGCTGGAACAAGAACACCACCTACACGGTGATCAAAAAGCTGATCGACAAGGCCTGCGTGCGGCGGGATGAGCCGGGCTTTGTGTGCTCCTCTCTGGTCACAAAGAGCGAGATTCAAAAAAGCGAGGCCAAGGGGCTGCTGGACCGGTTCTTCTCCGGTTCCAAAAAGGCGCTGTTTTCGGCGCTTTTGGAGGACGAGGACCTTTCCGACGCCGAGCTTGCCGAGCTGCGGGCCATGATCGACCGTCGGTGAGCCTATGGACGGACTGTTTTACTGGCTGCTGAACATGAGCATCCTCGGCACCCTGACCGGAGCCGTGATCCTCCTGCTCCGGTTCGTCAGGCGAATCCGGCGGCGCTGGATCGTGATTCTGTGGGCAATTCCCCTGCTGCGCTTTTGGCTGCCGGTGAGCATCGGGGGGAAATACAGCCTGATGTCCCTTCTGTCCGGGTTCTCCACGAAAACGGTGGTGGTCTATCAAAGTCCGGGCGGGGAAAGGGTTTATTCCGCGATGAATTCCATCCAGGCCGCGGAGAGCTATTTCCCCATCACCTATCGGACCAATGTGCTGGAAGATGTGTTCCGCTGCGCCGCGCTGGTATGGGCCATTGTGGCGGCAGCCCTGATCCTCGCCCTGGGGATTCTGTACGTCTCCACCCTGTCGGAGCTCCGGGATGCGGAACGGCTCCGGGGCAAGGTGTATGTCTCCCCGAAGGTCACGGCCCCGGCGGTGTACGGGATTCTGCGGCCCCGGATTATTCTCCCCGCCTCCGCCGCGGCCTCGGAGGACCTGGAGCTGATCGTCCTGCACGAGGGGCGGCACATCCGCAGAGGGGACAATCTCTGGCGGATGCTCGCTTTTTTCACTGCCGCAATCCACTGGTTCAACCCGGCGATCTGGCTGTTCCTGAAGCTGTTTCTCTCCGACGCGGAAATCGCCTGCGATGAATCCGTTTTGTCCAGGCTTCCTGCCGATGACCACAGACGCTACGCCCACGCTCTGTTGAACGCCCGGACAGGAAAGACGGTGTTCGCCTCCGCCTTTGGCGGAGCCAAGGTCCGAACGCGAATTGAGCGGATCCTGTCCTTCCGAAGGATGACCGCCGCGTCAGGGATCGCCTTTGCGGTATTGATTGCCGCCATCGCTTATTTCCTGCTGGCGAACGCGTCTGCATAAGGACGCTGAATCCCGCCCTTTCTTTCACTGAATGGAGGTTAGGATGAAAAACAAATTTTGGGTTTTACTTGTGCCGCTTCTGCTCCTTTTCGGATGCGGCGGGCACAGCGAAGTAACGGAGTCTCAGAATGCGGCTGAAAGCTACTCTTTCCGGGATGGCAGGTATACGCTTACGGAACCGAGCGCCAACCTGATCCCCTATCTCCTGGTCCGGGAGGGGCGATACACAGTCGTGAAGGATATCGCCGTATCCTATCAGCCGGGCGGAACGATTCAAAGGGCCGGCAATATGATCAAATTTGAGGGGAAATACTTAAACGAGGACTACCGCTATGCGTTTACTTTGATTGCGAATGACGAGCTTCGCTTTGAACTCGACCAGTCGAAAATCCCGCAGAGCCAATCCGAGTGGAGAGATGGTATGGTCTTTTCAATTACAGAGGATTCTTCAGACATGGACGACGCTGAAGCAGGCGATCAAACCGACATGAGCCAGGCGCGGACGGAACTCATGGAGCGCTTCCCGGAATACTTTGGGCTGGACCCGGTAAATGGTCTGGATGTGATCGTCTGGCAAATGGCTCCTTCCAGTTACTCCTTCGGCTTGCTGGAGCACTCCGAAACGCCGCGCGATTGTATCGACAAGGACCTGTTTAACCTAACGAAAGTCGGCGGCGTCAGTGCGGAACAGATGAAAGAAATTCTGGCAACCTATGCTGTTTCTGAAGACGAGGTCTATATCATTCCGTGGCAGAATCCGATTTCAAGCTATCTTCCGGAGTTTTGCATCAACCGCGGCGGCGAGGATATGGATGCAAAAACAGAGGCGTACATAGCTGATATCCGCGAGATGCTGTTTGGATAAACGAAGTGCCGCAGAATACAGAGGTGATCAATATGCAAAAAAAGTTTGCGCGCTTTTGGCTGTTCTCTCTCGTCGCCGTGCTTGCGGCGTCCTTCTATCCGCTTCTCATGGGAGGCCGGGTCATTTCCGATATGCTTCGGGACGGCACGGTTCTCAAGGAGAACTATCCGAAGTACATCATTCCATATACGCCGATTGCAGTCGCTTTGATTCTGGGCGTGCTGCTGTTGCCGCTGTTTGTCAAGCTGATGAAGCGCTTCGCGGTGCTCGGCAGCTCGGCGCTGTCGGTCGGCGCATTTTTCGGGCTGGAGCTCCTGTTTGAGCGGAAGGTTGTCGTTACCTCAACGGAGACGGCGGCAACGCTTGCGGATTGGCAAATGTTTTTGTGCAGATACATCCCGCCGGAGGAATACGCGGGGGAAACAGTAACGACGATTCGTACCGAAACAGCAGTCGATCTCCTGATCGGAGATTACAACCCCGCTTTCAAGCTGCATTTCTATTTGATCTCCGTTGTGCTGATCCTGGCCATTCTGAACTGTATCTACGGCTTCGCGCAGATTGCCAAAACCGGCAATCCCGCCCGGAAAAAAGCGCTGATCCTGCAATCGGTTTCCGCGGCGCTCTTCCTGGGGCTTTGCATTCTGGCCTGCTTCACGGCCTTCTGGCGGGACGGCAGCATCTTGGTTTCGCCGCTGTCTGCATGCCTGATGTCGGTGTTCTTCATTCTGTTGGGCGTTACGGTCGGCCTGTTTTTCGGGTCCCTCCTGCTGGGAAAGGCCAAGGTCCTCTCCCGCCTTCTGCCCGCCGTCATCGCCTCGGCCACCACCCTTTTGATGTACGTGGGGGAAATGATTCTGCTGCACGGGCACCTGTACCGCTTCGGGACCGGCTTTTTCTTCGACGGGCTTCCGGACATGGTACTGGCCCCCGCGGATCTTCTCGTCATTTTGGCCGCTGGGGGAATCACATGGCTCCTGACCCGGATTGGAAATCCAAAACCAAGCGCCGTAACGGCGTAGATTCAGCCGTCTGGCGTCCTTTACACCGCGGATTCGGAGCATGGCTCCGGGTCCGCGGACTTTTTTCAAAAAATATGGGGAACCGTAAGGAGTTTTCAGCGTCTCAATTGTATAAAAGATGCGCGGTCAGACGTGAGCGCAGCAATACAGGAGGAACCCTATGGACAACGGTACAAGCAGCTACCGCCGTTTTCTGGATGGCGATGATCACGCCGTCGACGAGATCATGGAGGAGTTGTTCTTCCCGCTGGTCTTTTTCATCAACCGCTATGTGCAGGACGTTCCCGCCGCGGAGGACATCGCGTTGGACGCCATGACAGAGCTGTTTGTACATCCCCGCCGCTACAACTTCAAAACCTCTCTGAAAACGTATCTGTTCATGCTGGGGAAGAGTCGGGCGCTGAATTACTGCAAGCGTCGGCGGATCCTGCCCATGGAGGAGCTGTCCGAAGCCCTCCCGGCCCAGCAGGCGGAGCTGGAGGATCGGGCCCTGGACGACGAGCGAAAGCGGGTGGTCAGCCAGGCCCTGGCCCGGCTCCCGGAAGAGATGCGGGTGGCCGTCCACCTGGTTTTCTTTGCGGAATTGAGCTATGAGGAGACGGCCCGGGTGATGAAAAAGAACCGCAAGCAGGTGGACAACCTGCTCTACCGCGCGAAGAAGGAGCTTCGCGGGATGCTCGGAGAGGAGGGCCGGCAGCTGTTATGAGAGAAATCGACGAATACACCGCGGAGCTGCGCCAGAGAATCGCCCAAAAGCTGGAGCAGCGGCGGTTGGCCCGGAAACGGCTGGCAGCCTGCGCCGCCTCTCTGGTCCTGGTGGTTGGAATCACCGCGGCAGTGCTCCTGCCGGGCCTCCGCCCCGGAACAGACGGTCGATCGGGAGAGGCCAGGGAAAGCACGGAGGCCGCCCCCGTCAGTCTCTGCGGCGCGGAGCTCTGGCGGATGGATCAAAGCGGTCAATGGGAGCGTTCGGACAGGCAGCCCCGGGCCCCTGCGGGTTTGAGCGTCTGGATTCGCAGCGCTGACCCCCTTGCCTACGCGGAGTCGGATGGCGATTGCCCGGTGGATGACAGTCCTGAAACTGCCAGCGAACAGGAGCCTGTCCGGATTCTGCTGACCGATGAGAACGGCATTCAGATGGAATACCTTTTTGACGGCGCGGCGTTGATCCGATTGCCGGAAAACCGGCGGGTGGCCCTGACCGACCAACAAATCAAAGAGCTGAAGTCACTGTTGTTTGAGGACTGAAAGGAGAACGTGAACATGAACGTGAAACAATGGAAGATGAAGCGAGCGCTCTGCCTGCTGCTGGCCGCTGTGCTGCTCAGCTTCGGCGGCTGCACCGCCGCCAACCAGCCCGGCTCCCCCGGCGGAACGGGCGGCTCTACCCAGCCGGCCGCCCCGGCAGTCCGGACGCGCTCCGTGGACCTGATGGCCGAGGTCAATCCCACGGCTGACACCCGGAAGACCTCCGGCATGAGCCCGGAAGCCGCCGCGGCCGCGGCGGACTTTGCCCTGCGGCTCTTCCGGGCGGGCAGCAAGGCCGGAGAAAACAGCCTGATCTCCCCCCTGTCCGTGCTCAGCGCCCTGGCGATGACCGCCAACGGGGCCAAAGGCGAGACCCTGGAGCAGATGGAACGCACCCTGGGGCTGAGCCGGGAGCAGTACAACGAATTCTTCCGGGGCTATCTGGCCGCCCTGGGCGAGGACAGCAAAAACGCACTGCGGCTGGCCAACTCCGTCTGGTTCACCAACGATCCTCGCTTTACCGTGAATCAGGATTTTTTGCAGACCAACGCCGATTTCTACGGCGCAGGGGTCTACCAGGCTCCCTTTGACAATACGACTCTCCGAGACATCAACAACTGGGTCAAGGAGAAAACCGCCGGAATGATCCCCGAGATTCTGGACGAGATCCCGCTGGAGGCGGTGATGTATCTGGTCAACGCCCTGGCCTTTGAGGGCAAGTGGATGACGCCGTATAACAAATATTCCGTTGCGCCGGGGGAGTTTATCGCGGCAAACGGGAACGAGCGAAGCGTGGATTTCATGTACGCCGAGGAACACGCCTATCTGGAGGACGAAAACGCCACAGGCTTCCTCAAGTATTATGAGGGCGGGCGCTATGCCTTCGCCGCTCTGCTGCCCAGGGAGGGCGTCAGCGTGGAGCAGTACCTGGCCGCCCTGGACGGAGCCGCCCTGCGGGCCATGCTGACAAATCCCCGGCCCGAGGCAGTGCAGACCTCCCTGCCGAAGTTCGAGGCCGCCTGGTCCGGGGAACTTTCCGAGCTTTTGAAGTCCATGGGCATGACTGTCCCCTTCGACAGCAGCGCGGCGGATTTCTCCGGTCTGGGCAGCTCCACCGGCGGGAATATCTTCATCAACCGGGTGCTCCACAAGACTTTTATCTCCGTGGCGGAGCAGGGCACCCGGGCCGGCGCGGCTACCGCGGTGGAAATGACTGACGAGGCCGTTATGGAGATAACCCGTCAGGTCTATCTGGATCGTCCCTTCGTCTATATGCTGGTTGACTGCGAGACAGGCCTTCCCTTCTTCATCGGTACCATGCTGGATCCCGCAGGCTGATACCTTTCCAGATAAACAGACAGTCCCTTGGGAGAACCGCTCCCAAGGGACTGTCTGTCACGAACAATCAAGAACTCAAAGCACCAGAAGGATCAGCAGACTGACGATCAAAAACGCCAAAACGCCCCATGCGCTCAGCGCCGTCTTTGTCCGGACGCCATTTGGGGAAATATTCCGCTCCCGGACGCCGAAGAAGAACACCACGGCGCCGAAGAGGGAGAGAATCAGCAGCAGGGCCACGTAAAGCAGCAGGCCGAACACCGCCGGCTTGGTGATGACCTCCGCCAGCTCCACCTCCCGCAGGGCCAGATTGGGCACAGCCCTCGCCGCCAGGGTCAGCAAGACGGGAAGCACCGCCGAGGACAGGGTGTTGATGAGGATATGAAGGGCAGTGGAATACCGGAGCTTTCCGGTTTTCAGGTACACGTACCCGAACACAAGCCCCAGCAGGAAGGCATAGCAGACCTGGTTCACCGACCGGTGGAACAGGGCGAAGAACAGTGCGGAAACGATCAGCGCGGCCTTCTCCCCATAGGGCAGCAGCCGATTCAGTACGCAGCGCCGGAAGACAAATTCCTCCATAATCGGAGCCGCGACGGCCACCACCGCCACCTGGAGTGCCGGAAACGCCGTCGTTCCCGTGTCCGCCGCCTGGAGGCCAAGCCGCCGGTAGAACAGCACGCCGGTGATCCTTTGCAGCAGCAGGCCCACGATGTTCCCCGCGTACATGACGAAGAAGCAGGCCGGGATCAGCACCAGAAACTCCCGGAGGCGGAGGGTGCGCCGGGGGAGAATTGTCTTCTCCCGCTGCCTTCCCACCGTCAGCAAGAACACCGGTAGCCCCACCGCATAGATGGGCAGGTACAGGGCGATCAGCGGATCCAAGTCCATCCGCGACAAAACAAACTGGGCAGCCAGGACTGCCACGGACATCAGGCTCAGCGCCAGGGCAGCTCTGGTATAGGTCTTTCCCACGGTCTTCCGCTTGGGCTCAGTGGTCCTGTCCCGGACGGCTTTCCCTTTGCAGGGGTAGAGCCACACGCCGGTCAGTCCCAGGAACATCCCGCCGAACAGCACATTCAGAATCGTAACCAGAATGAACCCTGCCGCGCTGTGACCGTAATTGATTCCGTAGCTCAACACCACGCCGTCAAAGATCAGACCCACGTACAGCAGAATGATCTGAATCACCTGCTTGAAGCTTACGCCCACCGACGAGGGAATGGAAACGTCCGTGAACACCCCGGAGGCGCTGGCAAAGAAATCCAGCGACATGAGCATGGGCAGATACAGCAGTCCCCGCAGCGGCGGGAAGCCGGCCGCCGCGCTGCCGATCACCAGCGGGAAAAACACGTCCAGCGCGCAGTTGCAGCTTCCGCCCAGGAGAGAGTAGAACAGCTTGGACCAGATGGGCTCTGGCTGCAGCAGGAAGGTATCCTTGCGGATGTCCTCCGTGACGGGAGACACAATGGTGCGGAAAAACACCATCACCGCCAGCACCAGGATCGGGATATAGTCAATGGGCTTATCCATGAAATGCCGGACGTAGAGTCCCCCCGCCAGAGCCGCGAAGCTGTAGGTGAGCATGGTTTTGGAGATGAAAAACCGGGAGAAACGCCGCCGGTTATGGAAGACCCGGTAGAAATATACGCTGCTTCCGATACCGTGACGGAAGCCGTCCCAGGTCACCGTCCGCTCCTTGGTGCGCATCATCAGCAGGGACGCGCCCTCGCTGTTCACAGCCTCATGCAGCAGCGAAATCTCTTGGGCGGAGCGCAGAGTCTCCTCGTAATAGTCCGCCGGCAGCTTCCGCACCGTCAGAATCAGGATCACGATCAAGGCGGCGCTCATGCCCAGCAGGCAGAGGGAGAGTCCGGTCTCTCCCTCCAGGGCGAACAGCATAGTCCCCTTGACCCAGCCCCAGACAGGAATCCATCTGGTTACCGGCGCGTTGAAAAACCGCTGGGCCGTTTGGAACATGTCCTCGTCGCCGCCGGCTTTGTACATGCGGTAGAAGGCAAAACCCATCACCGCCAGCAGGGCAAAGATGACCCACCGCAGATTCCTGCGGAAGAAGGGGTGGCGGCTGCCCAACTCATAGATCAGAATTTTCAGCAGCGAACAGAACGCCAGGGTCAGACACCAAGCCAGCAGAATAGACAGGGTTCCGTAGACTGTTAAATCATACTTCCCGGCCAAAAACGGCAGCCGGATCGCAAGAAGCAGTCCCGCCAGAATGGGAAGCTCCAGGGTATTGGTCACCCGGAACGCCAGCACCGCCTGGGGTGACAGATCGCTGGCAAAGAGCAGATTCACGTCGGCGTGCTTGAACATGGTGGAAACACTTCGCTCTGCGCCGATGATCTGAATCACCAGCAGGCCAAGAACCATAATCCCCGCAGCCAGCTCCAGAAAATTCAACCCGCTCATGCCGGTGGCTTCGAAAATCTCCTCCAGGCTTGTGGGCAGTTCACTGTTCGACTCGGCAAGGCGGCGCAGATACCAGCGGATGCCGTAGAAAAGGATCCCGCCAACCCCTGCCAGCCCGAGAAAGAGGTAGAATGCCCAGGTGCGGATAAAGGAGCGAATCTGATTCCAGGTGGTATGGAAAAAATAGTAGAAAAACATCCGCATGGCCCGTTCCTCCTACTTCTCCGCCGCGGCGGCCTCCCCTTCCGTGGTTGCAAAAAACAACTCCTCCAGAGACGCGCCGCTGCCGCTCAGTTCCTCCCGCGTCATGGTCCTGCGGACGGTACCCCTCTGCATAATGATCGCCCGATCCCACAGCATGTCCACGGATTCGATGATATGGGTGCTGACCAGAAGCGTGGCCCCCTGATCCCGCAGCTCCTCCATCACATGCTTCAGCTCCTTGATGGCGTGGGGGTCCAGGCCGATGAAGGGCTCGTCCAAAAGCAGAACGGTGGGCTGGGTAAAGAGGCCCAGGCAGATGCTCAGCTTCTGGGCCATGCCCTTGGACAGGGCGGAGCCCAGCTTTTTCTTGTGCTCCGTCAGGGAAAAGCGCTCCAGAAGCGCCGCCGCCCGGGCCTCGTAATCCTGCAGCCGATAGGCTCGGGCCACAAATTCAAAATGCTCCGAAACCGTAAGGTTCGGGTAGAAGGACGGGATCTCCGGGATATAGCCCAGCACCCGGCGGCTGGCGGGGTCGTTGTTGGGCATGCCGTTGATCAGAATCTTCCCCTCAAAGCGCAAAAAGCCTGTAATACCCTTCATCAGGGTGGACTTTCCCGCGCCGTTGGGGCCCAGCAGCACCGTAACGCTGCCATCCGGCAGGCTGAAGCTGAGATCGTCGCAGGCAAGGGTATTGCCGTAGCGTTTGGTATAGTGAGATACTTCAAGCATGGTAATTCTCCCGTACTTCATAAAGATCCCTTCTTCGGTGGGCAAGAAGGGGCAGCTCCGCACGAATCTGATCCGCCAGGTCCAGATCCAGCGTCACGGTTCGGATTTCTTCCTCCGCCTCCAGCTGGGTCAGCACCCTGCCCCAGGGGTCCGTCACAATGGAATGCCCCCAGGCATTGTAGCTCGCCTCCAAATCCCGGGCAGGGGATGTCCCCACACAGAATACCTGATTGTCCACTGCCCGCTGGCGGAACAGAATTTCCCAGTGGGCCGGACCGGTAGTCAGATTGAAAGCGGCAGGCACCAGTACCATTTTGGCGCCCCGGTCCACCATCAGCCGGAACAGCTCCGGGAACCGGGCGTCATAGCATACGCACAGACCCATTTTGCAAAACTCTGTCTCAAAGACCGTCACGCCGCCGCCTGCCGACAGCGTCTGGGATTCCATAAAATGCTGGCCGCCGGAAATTCGGACGTCGAACAGGTGCATCTTGCGATGTCGGGCCGTCTCCTTTCCGGAACGGTCAAACACGTACGCGGTGTTATAGACCTTGCCTTCCTCCCGCTCCGCGATAGAGCCCCCGGACAGCCATATCCCGTATTCGGAGGCCAGCTCCGAGAGAAGCTGCCAGGAGGGCCCAAACCGGGGCTCGGCGAAGGAGGGGAAAAGGTCCTGCTGATAGGGCCCGTTCCAGATCTCCGGCAGGGTCACAAGATCCGCCCCCTGCCCTGCGGCCTGCTTTACCAGGTCCCGGATATGTTCTCTGCGCTCCGCTGCGGAGCCCCGCATAAGCGCCTGAATGACTGCGACTCGTATCTGATTCATGTCGTATAATCTTGTATCCTTTCCGCCGCAGGGCAGCCGAAGTCAGCGGTATTTCTGCTCCGGGTGATCCGCGTAGTATTCCTTCTTGTCGGCGTACATCGCCTGATCGGCAAAGCGCATGGCGGCGCGGATGTCATCGTCGCCCCGAACCATGCAGGCGCCCACGGCAAAAACCAGACCTTCCACAGCGTTCGCCGCTTCCTTGATCTTCCTTTTCCTGTCCCGGAGGGTCGCTTCATCCATGCCGGGGGCAACTACCATAAATTCGTCGCCGCCCGCCCGGTAGATGTCACAGCGGGGGAAGGTGGCCCGGAGAACCTCCGCCGCCTTTTTCAGGATCAGGTCGCCGGCGATGTGGCCCTCCTCGTCGTTGATCCGTTTCAGGCCGTTCAGGTCCGCGAACACAACGGCGTAGGGCGTCTGTATGACCGTCCTTCCGCTGACCACGTCGTCCACCATCAGATTCATCTTGTTTCGGTTCTGTACGCCGGTCAGGGTGTCAATGGAGCCCAGGACCTCCAGCCGCTGCAGCAGCTGGTAGTTGGAGATTTCCGAGGCCACAAAGAAGCTGGTCAGTTCCAGGGTCTCCTTGATTTTCACCGTGTTTTCGGTATTGAAATTGACGGCCCACAGATAGCCGATGGTCGCCCGGCTGTTCTTCAGGGGAAGCAGCACAAGGCTCCTGGTTCCGGCGTTCGTCAGGGATTTGTGCCACAGGGGATTGCCAGATCTCAGCCATTCCATATCCCGTTCGTCCTTGAGAATGACGCAGGTGCTGTCGCCGATGGTATCATCCCAGGTCTGCACCACGTCATAGAAGCTCTCGTCCAGATAGGCGTCCATGGACAGCAGACCGCAGCCGGGCTTGATGGCCTCGCAAAAATTGATGCAGCTTCGGGTTTCCCGGTCCGTGAGCAGAATGCAGCACAGGTCGGAATCACAGATCTGCCGGATGTCCTCTATGATTTCCCGGAAGGTTTGACGCAGATCCTCGGAGCCCCGCAGCTTGATGCAGGTCTTCAGTACCGCGGCGGTGGTGTCCGCGGAGAGGGCCGCCCGCTTCTCCGAGTCGGCCTGGGGCGCAATATCGTAGGAATAGACGCAGTACCCCAGGTCCTCCCGATCCGATTCCAGGGGCAGCAGAAACATATTCAGCCAAAGGCCCATCTGGGGCAGCGGGACGTAGGCGTGCAGGGGCTGTCCGAGAATCGCGCAGCGATAGCAGTAATCCTCAAAGTTCTTGTTCTGGGGCAGGTATTCCCCATAGGGAGAATCCGGCACAAAGGGCCGGTGCATTACCTGAAGCATATCGTCGCAGTGGGCCTTGTTGCCCGCCGCAATCCGAATGTTCCCGTAGCCCCCGTCGGGGTACTTTTCCACGGATATCACACAAGTCTTGGACCGATAGTCCGAGAGGATTCGATCAAAGTTCACGTCTGGCTCGCCTCCCTCAAAACGCCGTATGTTTATTCGCCCTTCGACAGCTTTTCCCTGCTTATCCCGAAGGTAACGCTGCCCCTTTATTCCTTATTTTACAGGAAGCTTGGCAAACTGTCAAGGGAAAACAGCCATCCTGCATGGGGCAGGAACACGAAAACTTATTCAGGCTGATTTCTGTTGCAATCGTTCACGATTTTTGCTATAATCCGACAAAAGGCAACTGTTATAGGAAGGAGCCGCCATGCTGTTCAATTCCGTCCCGTTTCTGCTGTTTTTCGCGGTAGTGACCGCGCTCTTTTTTGTCGTGCCCCAGCGGGCCAAGAACTATATTCTGCTGGCGGCCAGCTACGTCTTCTACATGTGGTGGAATCCCAAGCTCGTCACTCTTATCCTGTTCACCACCCTCGCTTCCTATTTTGCCTGTCTGATCATGGAGCGGTATCCCGCTCGCCGCAAGCCCACGCTGATCGCGGCGGCCGCAGTGATCTTCTCCTTTCTCTTTTTCTTCAAATACTACAACTTTTTCGCGGACGGGGCTGCCGCTCTGCTGGGACTTGCCACGGGGAAGACCTACTCCTTCCACCTGGATATCCTCCTGCCCGTGGGCATCTCCTTCTATACCTTCCAGACCTTTTCCTATGTGGCGGACGTGTATCGCGGCAAGATCGCCGCGGAACACAACGTGTTCGCCTATGCGCTGTTCGTCAGCTTCTTCCCGCAGCTTTTGGCGGGACCGATCGAACGGCCCGGCAACCTTTTGCCCCAGTTGAAGGCGGCGCACCGTTTTGACGCTGAAAACGTGATCGCCGGCGCCAAGATGATGATCGTCGGCTTTTTTGAAAAGGTGGCCGTGGCGGATATTGCGGGCGTGCTGGTCAACCGGGTGTATGAGGACATCGACAGTGCCAACGGCCTTGCGCTGGCCATGGCTACCGCGCTGTTTTCGGCGCAGATTCTGGGGGACTTCAAGGGCTACAGCGACATTGCGAAGGGCATCGCGCGAATCTACGGCATCCGTCTCACAAGCAATTTCAATCACCCCTACGGCGCCGCGTCCATCAAAGAATTCTGGAACCGCTGGCATATCACGCTCTCCACCTGGTTCCGTGACTACGTTTACTTTCCCCTGGGCGGCAGTCGGGTATCCTTTCCGCGCTGGTGCCGCAATATTCTGGTCGTGTTTCTTCTCAGCGGCCTTTGGCACGGCGCCGACCTGACCTTCGTGCTGTGGGGGCTGCTGCTGGCCCTGTACCGCATTGCAGAACGCCTGATTACGGGCGGAAAGGAGCCTGGGGCGGAAGGCCGGGACTCGACGGCAGCCGGAGCTGCCCCGCGGCCCCGCCGCGCCGCCAGGGCGGCACGCCACGGGCTGACCCTTGTGCTGATCGCGCTGGCCTGGATGATGTTCCGCAGCAACAGCATCGCCGACGCGGGGAAGGCCTACCGTACGCTGTTTACAGACTGGCAGGTTTCCGCCGGTTTTTTTACCGCGACCTGGCAGTATTTCGATCTTTCCCTCTTCAAGCTCCTGTTCCTCACGGCAGTACTGGTGCTGTTCGCGTTCTATGAGAAATGCTTCGCATGGCTGTACCGGCCCCGGGAGGGCAAGGCGGCCGCCCTTGCCCGGGTGGGCCGCACCGCACTCTATGCCGTAATGATTTGGGCGACGATCGGCAGCTTCATTTACCTCAACGCCGCGGACGTGGAATCCGCGTTCATCTATTTCCAGTTCTGAGGGGGTACGCGACGTGAAAAAGGTTTTCCGATACATGGCGCTTTATCTCCTGCTGGCTCTGTTGCCCTTCGGCATCTTCGCACTGGTGGGCGAGTCCGCGAACAACAACTATCACAACGCCTTCCATGCGGCATTGGTGGACAAGTACCACCGGCTGACGGAGGTACAAGGTCAAAAGCTCATCTTCGTGGGGGGAAGCAGTCTGCCCTTCGGCCTGCGCTGCGATCTCATCGAACAGGAGCTCGGTTACACGGCGGTAAATTTCGGGATGTACGCCTCGCTGGGCACGCGGGTGATGACGGAGCTCTCCCTTGACGGGGTGAAGCGCGAGGACGTGGTGGTGCTGGCGCCGGAGTTGAATCCGCAGACCTATTCCGAGTACTTCAACGCCGAAGCACTGTGGGAAGCCGCAAACGAGGAGCGGAGCATGATTCGCGCCCTCTCCTGGGACGAGAAAACGTCCATGGCATACCATTATTTCCCCTTTCTGTGGAATAAATTGTCAGTGAGAAACGCCGAGGCCGTGGCGGAGGGCGAGCTCTACGCCCGTTCCTCCCTCAACGAGTACGGCGACGTTGCCTATCCGCGGGAACACAACATTATGCCTGGGGGCTTTGACAAAAGCCAAACCGTCACCCTCTCCGATCTTTACGACGAGGCGTTTTTCGCTGATATGGCCGCCTATGTCCAGGCCGTACGGGCCAAGGGCGCGGAGCTGTATTTCGCCTTTTCCCCCACCAACGCGGCGGCGGTGCGTTTCACGCCGGAGGAGGCCGCCGCCTTTGAACGCTTCGTTGCGGAAAAACTGGACTGCAGGGTGCTGGGCAGCATTGCTGACGTCACCTACGATCCGGGCTATTTCTACGACACCAACTTTCACCTGAACGATACCGGCGCGATTGTGCACACCGTCCGATTGATTGATCTGCTCAAAGAGCAGCTGGGCCGCGACGGGCCCACGGATATTGAGATTCCGCCGATGCCGGAGACCGAAAGCAGCGACACGCCGCAGGAAACGGAGGAGCCGCAGGAAATCATGTTCGAAGTCTCGGACGAGGGCGGCATGCTCTACCTCACAGCCATCAAGGACGCGTATAAGGACGAGACCGCGATCCGCCTGCCCGAGCGTTACAACGGGCGCCCCATCCAGGGGCTGACCGGCGGTTTCCTCTCCGGGTGCGGTCAGTTGACCGAGTTGGAGATCCCCGCCTGCTATACGATCTATGATGCCGGAATCTTTTCCGGCTGCCCCGCGTTGGAAAAAGTCTATCTTGAGCTCCCGGAACCGAGCAAATCCTTCGTGCCCGCCGAAGGGCTGATGGACGGCGCTGCCGCCGCGGTTAAGCTGTATATCCCCGCCGCCAAAATAAACAAATTCCGCAGCAACTACACCTGGCGCAATTACGCGGATTATTTTGCGGTCTACTGAGAAATTCCCCTGCAGATCGCAACCGACAATACTTACATGAAAGAGGAAACCGTCCATGAAAAAAAGAATTCTGACCGTTCTGCTTCTCTTATGCGCCATTCTTTTGTGCTTCGCAGCCTGCGACAATAACGACCCGGCGGAAGCTGAGCTGCGCGCTTTGAAAATTACGCAGGCCCCCGCCAAAACGGCGTACACCGCGGGCGAATCCTTCGACAAAACAGGCATGATCGTGATGGCCGTGTATTCCGACGGCTCGGAAACCGAGATCACAGCTTACACCGTGGACAAGACCACGCTGACCGAGGACGATGCCGCTGTAACCGTCAGCTACAAAGGCCTGAGCGCCGCCCAGGCCGTTACTGTGTCGGCTGTCGCGCCCGTCTCTTCCGGCGACGAAAGCCCCAGTACCGAAACGCCAAGCACCGAATTCGCCACATCCGATCCCTCCGCCTCGGAGTACGACTCGGTAAGCCTGGTCAACGCCCCCATACGCGAGACCTATGTGGCCGGTGAGATCTTCGACCCAACCGGCATCCTGCTGCGCTGCACGAAGGGCGCGGAGGAGACCTTGACAAGCGCCTGCACCTTTCCTGACACAGCGCTGACCGAAGATACCACAGCCGTGACGGTAAGCTGCGGCGGTCTGACCGTAGACGTGCCCGTGACCGTCGCGGCCGGTTCTCCCATGACCTGGGGCGAACCGTCCTACGCCCAGGAGACGGTGGACGCGCTGATCAACGAACTGAAAAACGTCGCCGCGACGCAAAGCGACATCGATATCGGCCTCGTTTACAACGGCCAGGTTTTGAACAAGCTCCTGCCCCACAGCTATGCTGCGGGCGTCTCCTCGTTTGCGGAGCTGCTGGCGGAGCTGGACTACCATCTGTTCTACGGCTGCAGCAGCATGGTCATCAAGGTCAATTACGATTACGGCGATCTGGAAGAAACCCTGGACAGGCTGTACTTTGAAAGCGGCTTTGTGGGCGGCTGCATGTCCATCAAGGGCCAGGCGCTGGCGGACGGCTACGTTCAGATTATCGTCAAATATTACAGCAACACGCTGATGTCCGTCACCCCCACTGCGCTGATCCCCTCCTACCTGGATTTCGCGCATATGGATTCCACCCGGGCCGCGGATTACCAGTTTGCCAAAATCGACGCCGCGAACGGTATCGCGGTGTACAACTCCGAGCAGGCTGTCTGGGCGCTGTCACACGGCTATTCTATCGCTCCCGTGGCGGGCAGCCCCGTGGAAACGGTGCTGGCGCGCGCCAAGCAGATCCTCATTTCTTGCTGTGACGATACCATGTCGTCTTATCAGAAAATGTACAACGTGTACTATTATATTCAAATCCACGTGACCTACGATTTCACCGGTGAGGAATGGGCAGCCCGTTCTCCCGATCCCGCAAACGAATCGGATATGCTCAGCTCCATGCTGGTTTCCTTCCGTGCGGAGGGGCCACTGCTCTACGGCAACGCGGCCTGCTACGGTTACGCCAAGGCCATTACGCTGCTCCTCGGCCTGGAAGGCTTTGATATCACCCGCGTGGTGGGCAAGTATTACAACATCGTGGGCCGCAGCCAGAATGAATACGACTCTTATAACGGCGAGTACATGGAAAGTATCGGCACGCACTCCTACAGTTACGTACGCATTGACGGATACGATTATCTGATCGACGGAACTTACGCGATTGCCGGAATCCCTTTCGTACAGGATCACGAATGCACCGTGTACCGGGATTTCTGCGTGGGCTGCTCCAAAGAGCGCCACGCTCAGGTCTATACGCGTTTACAGGATGATTCCTACTGCACCGCCCCCGACTATAACCCCGCAAACTTTGACAACGAGCTGCTTGCCTCCTACGACGGCGGCGCCCATGACTGCCTGCTGGAAAGCGAGGAGGAAGTGAGCGCCTACCTGGCCGCGCTGGCAGACCAGGTGACGGAACGGAACAGCTACTACGCATTCTACGTCACGGTAAGCGCCGACGTTTATTTCGATGAGTTCGCTTTCCGCGATGCGGCAACGGCCCAGCTGGAAGCCGCCTTCGGCAGCTGCTATTACTGGCGGTATGCCAGGGTGCGCGACGTGAACGGCATGGATTGCTATACGATGACAGGCGTTGTCTATCCCGCCTGACCCCTTCCATGCAAAAACGGCGCCTGCGAAGGCAGGCGCCGTTTTTGCAATAATACTATTTCTTATGGAACTTTTTCCTTTGCACATCGTCGAAAAACTGACAGACATAAAAAAATGGAGGCAAATCATGATGTGCAAAAAAGCAGTGATTTATCTTCTGGCGGCCCTGCTCCTTTTTGCGGCGGGCTGCGACAAAAGCCAAACAACATCCGACACTGAATCCACCGCCCCCATCTCCACCCAGCCGAAGCACCCTGTGGACCTTCTGGCTGAGGACGGCAGCCGCGCCGCCGCCCCCGACGCCCGCTGTCTTTGCACGGTGACGGAAAAAGGCGTGCTCTACGACGAATTCGACCAGGGTGGCGCGCCCACGAGTACGGCAATCTACCACTGGATCGACACCTCCGCCCGGGAGGACGTCCCCTTAATGACGCTGGAGGACCAGGGCTACGAGGCAGTCTACACCCGCACAGAGCTGGGCGGCGCCGTTTACACCCTGGCGCTCACGGGCAATCCCACGGACGACGCTCCGGATACGCTGTGGCTTCTATGCATTGACGGGCCCGGGCGGACTGCGGAGAAATATCGGATTACGGACAACGGCTTCCCCTACTGCTCCATGGCCGCGATGGAGGACAGGCTCCTGATTGTCAGCCATGAGATGACCCATCCGGCCAGCGATAAGGTCTATGTCTTCGATCCCGCCGACAAGACCGTGCGGAAGCTCCTGTCTTTTCCGGCAGGCGACGACGTCACCGATACCCTGCGGGCGGTCTGTGCCGACGAAGACGGTTTTGCCCTGCTCCGCCTGCACCTGGAAGGGGGAAGCTCCGAGCTGTATCTGGACCGTTATGATCGCTCCGGTCAAAATCGCTCCGAGTTGGCATTGAACGAGCAGATGATTGCCGCGGCAATGAATGTTCACGGCGTTCTCTCCCGGCGGGAAGCCCTGGATGAATTCGGCATGATGGTAAGCGGCTTCCGCTTGGAGGAAGGGCGGTACCTGTACTATGAAAATTTCGGCCGACTGCGTCTGATTGTGGACCTGGAAACGGGCCTGCCTCTCTTCACGGGGGATGACCTCTACGCCATGTCCGTAGGCAGCGGGCGTCCGGCCTTCTACTTCCTGGATTTCTTCATGCCGGGAGGCGACGAGCTCCACACTCCCGGGATCTACGTCCTGCGGGAGGGTGAGATGACCCGGCTCCCTTTTACGCCGGCAGAGGAACGGAGCATGATCCGGCACATCTCCCATGCCGCCGACGGGACCTGGCTGATCCGCGTTACCGACGGCAATGAGGAAAACGACGCCTGGCACTTGTGGAAGGAGCCCTGAGCCGCAGCAGCCTATTCTCCCCTGCCGGATAATCCCGTTTTCAATTTCAAAGCCGCTGAAAAAACTTACCACGGGTTCCTTTACAAACAAAGAAAAACGTGCTGGTGTTATTTCGAACGATTGCGAAAAGTTCATAAAAAATCATATTACATCGCCGAAGGCAAAACGAAATAAAGCAAATACTAAGTATTTCTGGTGTGCTTTTGTGGAGGCGGCGGAACTTGCGTTCGTTCTTTCCTCCCCCGGAAAGTGTACGTTTGTTCCATCTCCCCCCAACAAAGGAGGCTCTTTTGTCAGCAGACAAAAGAGCCTCCTTTGTTGTTTCTTTCTACAGCACTCGGTAGATATGCCCGCTCCACCGGATCCAAAGCGGCAATAAACGAACGAGCCCTGCGCTATTTCAATCCAAAATGCTTCTTAACACGCTCAGAACAAAGCACCTTGCCCTTGACATTGATTTCTTCGATGGTTTCCAGTGCCAGCGCATCCAAGCTGCTGTCAATCACAGCCAGGCCATAGCCTCTGACCTTAATCTTTTGGCCGGATTCCTGCGCACGGAGGAGCTGCGCCGCCGTAAAGCCGTAGACGCCGATAAACCAGTGCTTGTTATAGGATTGCTGCCGCTGTGTTTCCCCTTCTATAATCGCGCGCTTCTGTTCCAAAACCTGCCGTACCGATTGGTTGATAAAGTCGCTGCGGTTGGAATAGTATCCCAAATCTACCAGCAGATCAATTTGAGACAGTGTTCCAATGTTCATGTTGACAGATACCTTTTCCGTGGATTCCATAATGATCCCCCTTTCTAAATATGCTCTATTTGGAGCATATTTAGAGTATCACAGACCGCCGCATTTGTCAATCGTTTTTTTCGAACCCGCTTTTTCCACTGCGCTTCGCCGTCCCGGAACACTTTTTCCCGTCAGGGCAAGGTTGATTCCCGGATTCGTGATCTGCGTTGTTCTTTCCCTGACCGTAGACCTCTTGCAATAATTGCTTTTTTGCAGTATAATTATAAAGGCAGGATCAGCGATTGAAAGGGGTAGGTATTATGAAAAAACGCTTTGTACTCGACACGAATATTTTGCTGCAAGACCCAACTGCCCTCCTGGGATTCTCGGATAATGACGTCATCCTGACGAGCACCGTACTTCAAGAGTTGGATGAATACAAAAATGCGCGGGGCGAGCTCGGGCATCATGCGAGAGGTGCGATTCGCCTGATTGAGGAGGCGCGGGCCGGCGGGGACCTGACCAAAGGCGTCAAGCTTCAGAGCGGCGGTGTTTTGTATGTGGAGCCAAACGGCGTACACGGGGATTACCTGCCAAACGGTTTTTCGATTTCTGTTCCGGACAACAAAATCATTGCAACCTGTGTCTATCTGACAAACAAGGAGCCGTCCAATCACGCGCCTGTCATTCTGGTCAGCAATGATATTGCGATGCGCATCAACGCATCCGTCATTCTCGGCCCGGCCCATGTCCAGGAATACAAGAATCTCGTCGTCAACCAAGATCATTCCTTTACCGGATATACCGACCTGGAAGTGCCCTATGAGGCCATCACATCGATCTATCAAAACGGAAGCTGGGTCGGAAAGGCAGCGGGCAAAAAAAACCAGTGGAATGATAGTCTCACGGAGAATCTCTTTGTGACTGCGCAAGCAATCGACCCGGAAGGCAATGAGAAAACGGCGCTCACGGTTTACCGGGACGGCGCGCTGCGCCGCATCGATGAGAAAAAAACGCTGTTCGGCGGGGTCACACCAAAAAACGCCCTGCAGCGCTATGCCATCTGGGCGCTGACCAACCCGGAGATTCCTCTGGTCATCTTAAGCGGCCCGGCGGGAACCGCAAAGACCTTCCTATCCCTGGCTGCCGGTCTGGAGCAGACCTATACCTCTCAAAGAGTGCGTGACCGTCTGTATCAGAAAATTTTGATTTCCAGACCGAACGCGGAGGCGGGCGACCCAAGCTTCGGTTATTTGCCGGGCTCTTTGCATGAGAAAATGACGCCGCTGCTTCTCCCCTTCTATGATAATCTGGAAAATCTGCTGGCCCGCAATGATGAGGAAATGACAAGAACGCAGATCGACGATCTGTTTGCCTCCGGCGTAATCGAGATGTGCGCCCTGTCCTATATTCGAGGCCGGTCGCTGACGAAAAGCTATCTGATTTGCGACGAGGCACAGAACGCCTCTCAGCTCTTGATCCGCGACATCATTACCCGCGCAGGACAGGGCACGAAAATCATCCTTGCCGGAGACCCGGAACAGTGCGACAGTCTGAACCTGGATTCGCACAACAACGGACTTGTCTATGCCATGGAGCGCTTCCGTGACGATCCGCTCGCGGCCATCATCCGCTTCAGCGACGAGCAATCCGTACGTTCCGCCCTGGCCAAGGATGCGCTTTCCAGAATGAACAGTCTGTAGACACAGCATTTTCTTTTTCAGGAACATCCCTCACATATTTTCAACTTTTTGAGTCTGTTTCATATCATGGCAACGCCTGAATCCCTGTCCTTCGATCTGTCGCGGTCACCGTTGACAGAGCACAGTACACTTGCTATAATGATTTCATCCTCAAAATAATCGTCCCGAAAGGGCAGAGAAAGGAAGTAAGCCCATGTTTTGCAGCAGCTGCGGCGCGCAGATTTCAGGTCAATCTGCATTCTGCCCCTCCTGCGGAAAGCCTGTCCAGCAACCACCCGCTCAGCCTCAGTTCAACCCGAACGACCCCAAAACTATGTTGCATCGTTCCACAAATTCCGAAAGAATGACAGAGAACAGCAGCGCATATCACCAGCCGTCCGAAGGGCATAGACCTGAACGTGCTTCTGGAATGTACTATATGCAGGGAAGATCGGAGCAGCCTGCCTTTGCGGCCCGGGGAGTACCGACGCAGCAGGGCTATCTGCCGCAGAGTCCCGCCCCGGACGGGAAAAAGCCGAAAAAAGGGCTCAAGGTTTTCTTGTTCACGATGCTTTTCTTAATCCTTGGCGCAGGGTTAACTGTGGGCGGTATTTTTATCGGGAAGGCGCTTCACGCTTCTGAGCAGGATTCCGGCAGCACGGCACTTACATCGTCGAATCAGATTATGCGTTCCGATTCCGCGTATGCGGAGGGCGAATTTACATACTCTGTAAACCCCAGGGACATACGCGTTGAGATTGATGCGAAAGACGGAAAGCATATTCAGGAAATAAGATTTTTCGGCGTAGGAGATATCGACAGATTGTTTCCGAAGTACTACGAAAACGATAAGCAGTATTATTCGTGGAATTTATTTTTTCACGACATATTGGTGTCTTTGTATTTCGAAGGAAACGGTGAGAAGGGCGACATTCATCCCTCGGAAATGCAGCCAAGGCTGAAGGTCTACCGGCATGACGAAGGCATCGCGACGACAGATACGTATGATATTCCTGTTGAGATAAAAGACAACGAAATCATTTTCCGGGATATTGAGATTCCCGAGGACGCCCATTTTGATCTGTACAATGAAAACTGGGGATGCGATGTCTATATTTACAGAAATGCGGACAAAATCGTCGACGTGGATGACGTTTTTCTACTCATAAACAATGAAAGATATGATTATAATCATCACTGTCTCCCAAGTCAAATCCCTGCTGAATCTACGGAAGCGTCCACCGAACCCATGACGGAAGCACCGGCCGAAACGACCAAACACACACCAACCGAAGAAGCGGCAGGCTTCAATCCTTCGGAAGAGAATTACTTTATTCAGGGTACTTACCTTTCCGCGGACCCGAATCTTGTCGGAGGCTCGGAGTCAACATTGATATTCTATCCCAACGGTTCTTTCTATATGAATATCAATTTTGGGGAAGGCTTCTGCGAATATAACGGAACATATACAACGTCAAAAAAGCAAAGCGAGATGGATGACATCTACGTCTACATGACATTTAACAATACGACGAACGGTATTCCGAAAAATGCAACCGTCGTGTTTTCGGACACATGTGATTACTGTGAGTTTTTGACCGCGGGCTTCGGCCTGATCGGTTACGGTGATCCGCCGTACGGTTTTAGCAAAAAATAAAACGTCACGGGGCTTCTTGGCGCGTCGGAATCGATGGGCGCCGCCCCAGTCCGCTCCGCAAACCCGGCGCACTCTCCCCCGGTGTTGAAAAAACAGCACTGTCTATCCGTCAAGAAATCTAATACAAGCTGGGAGAAACGGCAGCATCGTTTCTCTCAGCTTCTTGTTGTCCGATTATTTCTGACAAATTGCTCTTGACAAGAACACTTGGCAGCAGTATAATCTGGTTGCGCCAAGAAAACTTGGCACAAAGGAGGGAGCCTATTTTGGAGAAGGATTATATTTTAAAAATGAGCCGTGAGGAGAACGCAGGTCGACGGGATGAACGCGAGATGGCGGTCGCTGCTGCGGCGTCTAAAGTTGGCATGCTGGTCGGTGGGTTCGTGTGCATTGTGCTGGTTTTTCTTGGCACGCTCGTTTTGAATGCCCCCGAAATCAGTTTTGCCGGGTGGATGGTGTATTTTTCCATGTATGCCAGCTGTAATTTTGTGCTGTTCCGGAAATTAGGGAATCGTCAAAACCTGATCTGGGGCATTATTGCTGCTGTCGTTGCGGCAGGATTCTGTGCGGCGTTGGTGCTGAAAAGCGTGATGAAGTAAAATGAACGAAAAACTGATATTACAGAACAGGCTCAAAGAAACCCGTATCGAGAAAAAGCTGTCTCAGCAGCAGCTGGCAGATCTGGTCGGCGTGTCCCGCAATACGATCAGTTCCATTGAGACCGGGCAGTTTAATCCCACCGCAAAGCTGGCTTTGATTCTGTGCATTGCATTGGATAAGAAATTTGAAGAACTGTTTTACTTTTAGGGAGGTTTCCATGGATACGCAAACAGAAGGAATTGTTGTTTCCGTCAAAAAACAATGGTGGTTATCCATCCGTACCAAAGCACTGCGGACCGGCCCGCTGGATGGCACGATTTTCCCCCACGTCATAAAAGTCAAGTATATCGCAGATGGGAAGGAATACTTCAAGCGGGTGTGGATCAATGCGGGGCAGCCGGTACCGCAGGAAGGAAGCACTGTGCGTGTCATGTACAGTGCAGAAAAACCCTCTAAGGCGAAAGTGATGTAACGCACATCTGGTTATAGGCTTTACTCAGCAAACGCGCTGTAGAGCGGCCAATGGCCGCCAGCAACACGCAAGTTTTTCCTTGGATTCACAAAACAGTTCGTTTTTACCTTGGACGGGCGACCGATACTCGGAGAGAGAAATCTGAATCAATCGGAGGAATATTTCAGTGATCGGGGTTTATTTCAGCGGAACCGGAAACACGAAGCACTGTGTTGAGCGCTTAGTGCATTTGTTGGATGGCGCAGCACAGTGTGTCCCAGTAGAAGATACCCAGATAGAAGTTTTATTGGGAAAAGAGGACACCATCGTTTTGGGTTATCCGGACGCCAAATATCAGCGCTGCACGGTGCATTTCTACCGAAACGTGTTCAGTGTCGTCCCACGATCCAAGGTCAAGCTGGTCGCCAAGATGCTAAAAGCGATTCATGCGCAGGAGAGCAAGAAAGCCTCGAGAGAAAAAGCCCGTGCTGTTGTGGCAGAGCTTAAGGCGATGAAGCTCAAGGAAGCGGCGAAAAAAGTTGAGGACGGTTTCGAAGAAACGCTGACCTATTGTGACTTCCCTTCGGAGCATTGGACAAAGATCCGAACGAACAATGTGATTGAACGATTGAATCGGGAAATCCGGCGACGGACCAGGGTGGTCGGCTGTTTCCCGGATGGGAACTCTGCGCTGATGCTGGTCTGCGCCAGGCTGCGTCACGTTGCCGGTACCCAATGGGGCAACAAGAAGTACATGAATATGAAGCATCTGGAAGCAATGGAGCAGCCTCAGATGGCCTGCTGACCATAGCAGACCGGAAGCCCAGCGTCAAGGACAAGCAAGCGGCTGCGCCGTCCTTGACGCCAGCCTCCCGGCCCGCTCTACGGTTGACAAGAGGGCTGCCGCCCTCCGGTCATACTCGTACTGGCTTCGTTTTTCAGTTTTTGCAAACAAATTTGCGCATAATACTTGACACTACCGACACTACCACACTACCCGGATTCCTGGAACGACGCTTTTGAAAAAAAGGCAAAAGCGCCCCGGCTCACCTCGAGGGGGTGAAAAACAAGGATTCCCGACCACTTTCGTGATCGGGAATCCTTGGAGGTGACGACCAGATTTGAACTGGTGAATGACGGTTTTGCAGGACGACCTCCTGCATCTCAAAAACCCTTGTTTTTCCCGGGTCTTTCGAGGGTCCCGAAAAAAATATCCATGGGAATATCCATCGCGCACCTTGTATATCCTAAAAAGCGCTGACTTGATGTCATTTTCGCTAATGAGAAAACGTGCCTTCTGTCTTTTTCGTTCGTATTGAGTTCGCGTACTTGGTCCTGTTATTGCTCTGCGTTAGCCCTCCAATATTTTCCCCACAACAAAAAACTATAGCATTCTATCACAGAAAGCTAATTGTCCTGCTTGCGTGGAATAAATATTTATGCTATGATGCAATTGGAGGTAGCCGGAGAGTCAAAATTGCTCTGGTGCGAAACATGAAACAAACTCACCGGTCTGTGCGGCAAGTGCGGGACTTGGAGAAGCCGAAGCAGGAGGTAACTAAAATGAAATATACATATCCGCCTTCGGAATATATGCAACAACTGTTGGAATATAATGCGCTTGAAAAGCTTGTCTTTACCCCTACGGACAGCAAGGCGCATATAATCGCAACGCTGGAACAACGCTCTGCAAAAAAGCGTGTAATCGCTGACATTGCCAACACGATAATCCGGGAGTATGTTGAAACTTTCGAAAAGGAGCCAGACATTCTCCGTGCCGAGGACGTTGAGGCGCTGGAATCATTTGCGGATATCCTGATCCCGGACGGCGGCAGGCCCGGCAAACTTGTGACGGATTTTGGCATTTACTACCGCATTTCAAAGCTCCTGACCGATTATTACCGAAAACAGGAAGATTGGGACCGATATGCGTTTGCGCTGAACCGATGCACACTTGGCTTCGATCTGCTGATAAATGCGCATGCCTTTAAAAATCAGGCCTCGCCCTATTTTGACGACAGTTTGGCGCTGTCCCGACAGCTTGACAGCGACAAGCTTCACGGGCGGGCCCGGAGCAAAGTGCTGCTTACACTTACCCGTGTGGCTTATGGCGGCGTAAGCCAGTTTTCAGCCGCAAAACTACGTGAAGTCAACTCGGTGCTGCTCTCCCACATGGAGCAACCGCCGACCGAGTATGAAGAGAAGATTCTGCTCTCATTCCATGTCTCGCTTCTTGATTATTTCAGCGACTATTGCATCTATGCACGTGATTGCGGACTTGCGATTGATCTCCCTTCTATCCGGCCATTCCTGATGGGAATCTGTGGAGGCCTTCGGGAAAGGCTGGAACAAGATCGGCTTCTCGGCATGGACTCTGGACAACTGCGGCTCAATCTGCTGACTTGTGACTTCTTCTTAGGCAACCTCACACTGGAGGCCATGCTTGATGGGTTGAGTACGATGCAGGAGGAGGTTTGGCATCAACCGAGCCCGCTGGCTCAAGCGTTTGGACTTGCAGGAATCAACAGTATTTTTCTGACCGTTCTTTACAAATTCAGCCCTCTGCCAAAGGATGAAATCTGCCGAATATGCCGGAAGCGGATTCAAGAGGTTATTCCGAAGATGATAGCGGTGTCCCAGATGGCAAACAACGTGTATTTTAACCGGTTTATCGTCATGTTCCTGCACGCTGCCTCCCTGACTGGATCCTTTGACGAATTCGCGGAAATCATTCTGGAGACCACTGTGTACGCGGATAAGCCGCTTTTCGTTCACACCGCCATGGTGCGGGAAATGAGTTTGGCAATTTTTGACTACATGGTTGCGGCGACGCCTGAGGCCTTTGACGGAGTAGCCGGAAAAAACATGACCTATATCCTGCAGCACTCAGTTAAAATGAGGCAGCTTCTGTCTGACTGCTGTATGTACCACGATGTAGGAAAGTTCTTCATGCTCGACATTGTCGGAAACTCTATGCGGCATCTTACCGAGGACGAATTCCGACTCATCAAAGAACATCCCGGCCATTTTGAACACATATTTCAAACTGTCGGAGAGCAGGATGAGCGGGTCAAATGCATCCATGATTGCGCTCTGACCCACCATCTCTGGCACGACGGCACTGCGGGATACCCCCTGATTCCGCAAACCAAAAACCGCCCCTTTGCAGACATTCTTGCAATTGCGGACAGTATTGATGCATCGACGGACTTCCTTGGCCGGCCATACAACAGTGGCAAAACAATTGATCAGTTGATTACAGAGTTTCAAGCGCAATCTGGAACCAAATACGGCCCGGAGGCCGTTGCGGCCTTATCTGCTCCGTCGGTCCGTGATCGGCTGCAATATCTCATTAATGATGGCCGCAGGGAAATTTACTATCAGATCTATGCTTTTAACCGGCTGCCCGAATTGGAAAAAGGTTTTTGACAGATTTTGGGTATTAAACCACAAGTTACTTTACAAACCCCGAAAACTGTGCTATATTTGGCGCAGAAAAAACCAGGGCAGCCGCCCGGAAAGGACAAAGAAATGATCCGTATTCAGAAGCTTTTTTCTAAAGAATATTTGGAGCATTCCCTGTGCAGCTATTATTATGGCGTGCACGGTCCTTTGGCGCGCCCGTATGAGACAATTCTTTACGACCGACCGGAATGCCCGTAGAGGAAATCCGGAGTATCAGGCCGCTTGTCTTGTATGAGGCAGGCGGCCTTTTCGTATGCAAAGGGGGAAAATTGAATGGAAACCAGTTATGAAAAATCAGGCGAATCCTTTTATCAGGCGTTCGTCAGTCACCCAATCAATCAGGCCGCGTAAGCCGGACTCTTCCGGCCAAGCGGCCGGAAAGGAGCGAAAACACCATGAACATATGGCCGGTCGTTGATATGACCGCAACCGGAAGAAACATCGTTCGTCTGCGCAAGCAGGCAGGGATGACGGTTCGGGATCTACAGGATATCTTCGGATTCAGCAACCCGCAGGCAATTTACAAGTGGCAGCGCGGACAGGCGATGCCGACGATTGACAATCTGGTCGTTCTGGCTGCCGTCCTCGGCGTCGGTCTGGACGATATCATAATTGTCGGTGATCCTTTTCGAGTAAAGAGCACCGCATAAACTTAAACTGTTTCAGCTCCATCATGGAGCTGTCATGGCCCTTTCGTCTAACAGGCAAGGACACCGCCCCTTCAAGGCGGCAATGCCGGGTTCAAATCCCGCAGGGGTCACCAATATGGGTCAGTAGAGCGTAATTGGTATCGCACCGGACTGTAAATCCGGTTCCTGACGGACGTTGTTGGTTCAAGTCCAACCTGGCCCACCAAATCTGTGCAGATGATGGAACCGGTAGACAAATCGGTCTCAAAAATCGATGCCGAAAGGCTTGTGGGTTCGAATCCCACTCTGCACACCAATATGCGTCTTTAGCTCAGATGGTAGAGCAGCAGACCTTTAATCTGCGGGTCGTGGGTTCGATTCCCGCAAGACGCACCAAATACAGACGCGGCAAAAAGGGAGGTATTTTTATGAATCATTCTCTGTTTGAAACGCTCCGGGAGCGCGGATACATCTACCAGTGCACCAACCTGCAAGCGGTCAAAGCCCTGCTGGAGTCGGAGCAAAAAATCACGTTTTACCTCGGCATTGACCCGACCGCTGACAGCCTGCATATCGGCCATTTCTTTGCGCTGATGATGTTCCGCTATCTCCAGGATGCGGGTCATCACGGGATTGTTGTAATCGGCGGCGCCACTGCAATGATCGGCGATCCAAGCGGAAAGTGCGATATGCGAAAAATGCTGTCGCGCGAGCAGGTCCAGCACAATCTGGAGGAAGTCCGGCAGCTGATCCAGCGCTTTGTCCGCACGGAGGGCGAGAATCCAGCCATTATATTGAACAACGCAGATTGGATGGATCCATACAGCTACGTCGATTTCATGCGTCTGGTGGGCGTCCACTTCAACATGAATACCATGCTCTCTGCCGAGACCTATGCCAACCGGCTCAAGCAGGGCGGCCTCACGTTTTTAGAGATGGGTTACATGCTGATGCAGGCCTACGACTTCGTCCACCTCAACGAAACCTACGGCTGCGTTCTCCAGATTGGCGGAAGCGACCAGTGGGGCAACATTGTGGCCGGCACGACGCTTCACCGGAAGCTGCACGCTCTGAACGACAGCGCGGAGCCCCTCGAGGAAGCGGACAAAATCTTCGGCCTGACCTGCCCCTTGCTTCTGACAAAGGAAGGGAAGAAAATGGGCAAGACGGAGTCCGGAACGCTTTGGGTTGCCCGGGAAAAAACGACGGCCTTTGATTTCTACCAGTACTTCTACAACGTGGACGACGCGGACGTGGAAAAGCTGCTACTCCTATTTACGCGCTTGCCAGCCGACGAAATAAAGGCTCTGCTTGCGGACGACATCATCCGCGCAAAGCAGGTGATGGCCCATGAGATCACCGCCCTGGTTCACGGTCGGGAAGCGGCGGATCGTGCCGCTGAAACCGCCCGCTCTCTGTTCCAAAGCGGCACCGCCGGAGAAATCGCGCCCGAAAGCGATTTCCGGATTCCCGGCACTTCCATCGGCGTCGTCGAATTGTTTTGCAGCTCCGGCTTCGCGGCATCCAGAAGCGAGGTACGCCGCCTGATTCAGCAGAATGGAGTCTATGTGGATGGGAAAAAGTGTGAATCGATAGACGCCGTGATCAGTCGGCCGCCATACAAGGACTATGTGCTTCTTCGGAGGGGCAAAAAGAACTATCTGAAGGTTCGCTTTGTATAAATGATTGCACAGGGAAAACCGCAGCACTGAGCTTGAAGCGGCCCGGCAGGGAGGCACCCACACTCCCCTGCCGGACCGCTTTTTGTTTTTCGAAAAATGGATAAGGTGTAATGAATTGCGCAAATTCAAAAAAGGATTAGAACAGACATTCGCACTTTCAAATCATAATGAAAAATCACGCACAGAAAGTCTGCTGACTTCTGTTCTGGTCCATACTCTGACGGGCCGAGGCACTGTCACTCCAGACAAGCAGCAACCTCCCGCACGGCGCCTCTGTAGTCCACGCCGTGCTCGGTGCGCAGGTTGTCGAAGAACGCATGGGGATCTCCTCCCTTCTGGACCTGCTTTCCCATGGCTACCATTTCTTTGGCGCGTGTGGTATAGCTGGCGCCTAAACCCTGACCGTCCCGGTATTCGCTGCGGGGAGCGATGGTATTATCTGCAGCCTTTGTAAGCTGACGAACGGATTCCACCTCCTGACCGTGCGCCGTACAGCGCAGATCCATGGCCTCATCCAGTTTGGCCTGCTTTGCCTCTCCCGTGAGCTTCGCCGCCTCCTGCTCCAGCGCATCCGCTCTGGCCTGCAGCTTCTCCGCCCGATTCTTCCATTCCATCGCCTTGTGCTCCACGGTAAGCTGGTTCATTTTCTTGGCTTTCAGAGCCTCGTCGAAGTGGGCGGGATTGATGACCTTGTCCAGTTCAATATAGGCCTCCTGGTTGAAGGTGATCTCCATGTCGCCCTCCAGACCCTGCCAGGGCTGGACGTAGGTATAGTCCATCTGGGCGGTGAACTCCTTGGCAGCCTTGAGACTCGGCGCATCCATGCCGCCGTGAAACTCCTTGTAGACGTTTCGGGCCAAAGCGTTCTCGCCGATCTTCTGGGCCACGATGATGTCCTGCGTGCCGGCAGAGTAGTTGGCGTTGGGAGCCGTGACCAGGCCGTCCCGCCCGGAGTAGACGATCTGTCGGACGTTCATATCCACGTCCTCCGGGAGCGTCAGGCCTGCCGTTTCCTTCCAGGCGTCCGCGTGACCGCTGACGGTTTCGATGTAAAGCTCGTTCCGGGGGATGCCGGTCTCTGCGCTGACGTCGTCCAAAATCCGTTCCATAATGCGGGCGTCGTGGGCTTTGCGAACCTCCGTGAACTTCGCGCGGATGGTCTGGCCTTCGGGCCCGGTATAGTTTTTCAGCTGCTTAAAGGTGTTCTTGTCGAACTTTGCCTTGAGCCACGCCTCCTCGTAGGCCGCCTGGGCTTCCGCCAGCTTTCCTGCCTTTCGGGCCACAGCCAGTTCTCTCTGGCGGGCCCAGAGCTCGTTGAGGTTATCCATGCCCCGCTTCATGGAAAGGTCGTGAATCTCCAAAGACCGCATCTGCTCCGGACTCAGTCCCAGGTCGCCCATGCGGCGTTGGGCAATGGTGGTAGCCTTGGCCTCGGCGGCAAGGTCCTCTTTGGCGGCGCGATCCATTGCCTCCTTGTAGGCCGCTGCGCCTCCGTTGGTAAAGGCAATCACCCCGTCCAGGGTCCTGGCGCCGCACTTGTAGAGCCTGCTGGCGTTTCGCAGGCTCTTGTCTGCTGCGTCCATGGCGGCTCGCCAGTTTTGGGAAATGGTTGCCCCCAGATCTATGCCTGTGAGCTTTCCGACCCCGTAGTTGCCCAGCTTCAACGCGCCGCCAACCAGCAGCTCCATGGCCACCTGCTTCTCGTACTCCTTTACACCCAGCGCCACGCCGTCCCAGAAGCCGAAGTCATTATCCTTACAGGCAAAGACTGCCTCCTTCATTTTGTCGTGGAGATCCATGCCAAAGAACAGGACCTCCGAGTAACCCGCTGTACAGACACCCAGGGCAATGCGGCCGATAATGCCGCCGTTGTCCCGCATGCCCTCCACGAAGGCAACGCAGGCAGCCAGGTCGTCCTTGATGCTGACCTTGTAGGTCTCGCCGTTCTTGCCCTCCACCTGACCCCGGCGGAATTTGATCCAGTAGTCGCAGACCCGGTCCAGCTGCTTCTGATCGTAGCCGAAGTTTTCGTCGTAGCCGTCCATCATCCGTCTTGCCAGATAGTACAGCGAGGAAAGCCGATTCATATAGTGATCCCAAATCTCGTCGCACATCTTCTCCAGGAACTTCCTGACCCGCTCGTCGAAGCCGAGCTGCTGCTGTCGTGCAGTCTCGTTGACATAGGCCCGGAAGGGCATACTGTGGAGCAGCACCTTCTTTTTGACCTCGTAGCTCTGCTTGTTGTAGACCGCGCGGACCGTCAGCTCCGCCCGCAGGCGGGTGGGCCGGTCCAGACCCGCCTTGGTGGCCAGCAGCCAGACCTTTCGGCCGCCGGTCTCTTGATCCACCTCGCGGCAGAAGATCTGAATGTCCAGCTTCTTGACAAGCTCCTGGTGCCGTTCCTCGGCAGCGCCGATCATCGAGTTTTTGTCGTTGTCCACCCGCAGGGCCTTGACCTCCACCTTCGGCTGCGGCAGCACCGCGATCCGCTCGATCTGCTGCGTCTCATCGTTCCAGTTCAGCAGCAGCAGTGTACCCTGGGTGTAGCAGGGCTCCTTGTCCTCGTCACGGATGTCGTTGGCCACCGTAGCCCCGATCATCGCGTCCATGCCGGCGTTGATCATGGTGTTCATGGGATTGATCGCCGCCGCTCCCGATGTGAGATCCAGGCCCAGATTGGAGCCTGCGGCTCGCTTGGAGGCCATCTCCTGCCTTCCGTCCTTGATCTTCAGGTAGCAGCCGATGGCGTCGCCTTCGAGCTGCAGAACCAGACCCATGAAGATCCGCAGAACATCAAAATCCCGCTCAACCTCCTCCAGTTCTGTCTTTCCGTCAGGGCCGGTGACGCTGGCCTGCGCCCGAACCTTGAGCCGGTAGGTCCGGGTCGTGCCCGGCTCCGCCTCGTCCTTGGGCGAGACGTCCTCCAGTACCGCGCAGAAGCAGCGCGGTTCCTCGGGATCCTGCAGGAGCTGAACCTTGTAGGGAGCCTTGCTCTCCTCGGGGAACTCCGCCGTAACCTGCATGTTTTCCGGCATGTTGGAGACCGTGAAGAAGAGATAAACCTTCTTGTCGTAGTGGGCCGGCAGGCCCAGGTTCTCCTGGCCGAAATTGATTTTGGCCTCGGCAAGAGAGAAGATCACGTGTTCGGTGAAATATCCGCCCTTGCCCTGGAACTGGAAGCTGACCCGACCCGTGGAGCCCGTGGTTCCCTTGGGGGCCGTAACGTGAGCTGCCATATAGCCGTTGGAGGTCATGCCGCCGCTCTCCACCGTGAGATTCCCGTCGCCGGAGAACGGCACGATGAGCTTCGTCAGGTCCGGTCGCTCCTGCTCCCTGCCGTCCGGCATGGTCTCAATGATACGGGCGTAGACCCAGCAGGGCGGCCCGCCTTTCTTGATGACGTTGCCAAAGTTTTTGTTGATGTGCATTTTGTAGGTGGAGCGCTTTTTCTTTTTGCCGTTCCTGCCGTCGCCGCTCAGCAGGGCTGCCGCGGCAGCGGAGCCCCCGATGCCGCCGATGCTGATCAACAGGGCCTCGGGGATGGTGGTCTTGTCCTCGCCGCCCTCCACGATGTCCTGGTTGATGACGGTGCCCTCATCCTCACCGGGGCCTGTCTCCGCCGGGACGGTCTCTTCCTGAACCAGACCGGAAACCGGTTCCTTGTATTCAAAGTCCAGGTAGATCGTCAGACCAAGACCCACGCCGCAGCGTCCCTCCATGCGATCGACATCCTCGCCGAAGGGTTTGAGATGGCATACGCCCTGAACCCACATACGGATCGAGGGGGGAGTGTCATTTTGGGGAATAAAAACCAACTCGTCGATGTCCGTCGGGATCTGTATGGAGATGGAGCCGCTGTAGCTTTTTCCGGAAAAAACCGTCTGCTGCTTGGGGATCAGATAGGCCTCTTCATATGCCGAGGCAGAGTCCCAATAAACCTCTCTGTCCACGTACTCCGGCTTCAGAGTATTGCTGACATAATAGGCATAACTTTCCACGTAGTTCTCAAAGGTATAGAGGTCCTCAAAATCCGGGGAGTTCTCATTCTCCTTTGCCCACGGGATTGCAAAGGGCCAATCGGGCGCCGTGGTATAGGCGATGGTGATCGTTTCGCCGGGAGAGGCCACCAGGGTAGCTGTGCCTGTGTTAACGTAGCGCTTTGTAAAGTTCCTTCCCCCCATGACGGAGTATTCCAGATAGATGGACTTCATAAAGTCGCCGTCCCCGAAGTCATAGTAGTTGACACCGCTGCGGGGGGCCTCATCCTTGTAGACCTCCGCTGTGGCTTCGGTGGGCAACACAATGCCAACGCCTCCGAAGGGGATGTCGTCATCGTCTCCGTCCTCTGCCAGGGCGGGAGGCAGGAGCGACGGCGTCAGGAACAGCATGAGCACGGTGCAAAGGAGCAGGGCAGAAAGCCGTTTCAGATTATGTTTCATCGTTCCGCCCTCCTCACACAATGGTCAGCACCAAGGCGCACAGGGTGCAGCCCGCCGCAAGACCTGCCAACAGCGCAGGCAGGAAGCCTGTGCCTTTCTGCGCCGATCCGACGCTCTTCCCGCCGCCGGCAGCCGGTGCTGCAGCTCTGCCCGAAGTTTGGGAGAACGCGCGCCTTTCGAGAGCGGAAAGCGAGAGAACTGCCCCGGCCACGCCGGACATACTGCTCTCCCAATCGGCGGTCTTGATGCCGGCAAACATCATATAGACTCCCGCTCCCAGCAGCAAGCCAAGAACAGCGCCGGCAATGCCCGCCGCTCCGGCTCTGCCGGAAAAAACGTTCTTTATTTGCCCAAAGAAGGACCGAACGCCGCCCCACAGGGATCCCAGCGAACCGGAACAGAGTCCCAGAAGCGCGGTTCCCACAGCAGTCTTGCCGAGCAGTCCGCCCAGATTACCGGGAAATCCGCGGCCAAGGCCGCCGCGACCGAAGCTCAGCCAGGACAGCAGCTTCACCGCAATATTCTGGGAGTCCCGGGCGAAGCTCAGCCCGATCCAAGAGGCCAGAAGGGCCGCAAGAGGAATCAGAGTTCGAGGTTGCTTCAGAATATTCAGCAGCCGCTGAAGATAGTTGGGGCTTCGTCCCGCTCCCTCCTGTGCTTCGCGTTCCGCGCAGGAAAACTCCCCGGACATCTCCGGGGCTGCCTGTTCCTGCTCCGTCATGGGCGGCGGCATCAGCGCGCCATCCGCGGGAGGCGGCGTCATCGGTTTCGCCACCGCCGAGGAAGAGACGCTCTGCTGCGTCTTCGTCCGGGCGGAGGGCCCGCTTTTGCCAAAGGGCTGTCCACAGGCAGTGCAAAAGCCAGCGCCGGGTTTGGCCTCCGCTCCGCAGGCCGGACAGTATTTGGCTGTCTGTGCAGTCGCTGTCAGCCGCATTCCGCAGCGGGTGCAAAAGCGGGAGCCATCCGGAAGGGGCACGCCGCAGTTTGAGCAGTTCATCCCATCGCCTCCTGTTTTTCGGATTCACAGTTTGAATTGGGTTCTGCTTCCACCATAGCATAGATCGTGTATAATTGCAATAGCACGCAAGAATAATCGTTCATAAGGCTTTCCGCTTTCCCCGCAAAATCAAACTGACAGGATAGAATTATTTTCGTACGGGCTGTTCGTGCTATAGTTTTATACTCTTTCAAAACCAATTTCGCATATTCGACAAGCTCGCCTCCTTCGGCTACAATAGAGCCGGAAGGAGGCGACTGCTTTGAAACGAGAGAAACGATATCTGTATCTGGATGACTTCGAGTACCGGCTGGCGGTCGCGGCGATCAACTACTTCCGGAACCAACTGATCCAAACCGGAAAACCTACGGAGGATGTAGACGCCCTGCTGCTCAAACTGCTGAAGGCCCCTATAAAAAAATCAAACACTGACGAACAGAAGGAGAATCGACCATGAAAGAACTGACTTATCACTGGGAAGGCGATTACCTGATCCCCGATCTGGAGGCCCCGGAGGCTCCGAGGATTGGCAAGTATGGCACCATGCGGCACCAATACCTGCGCAACCACCACCGCGGCATCTTTGACGGAATGCTGTTGAAAGGAACGCTCAACGCCCACTTGGAGGAGATCGACCGCCAGGCCAACGAAATGATGGAGCGCCTCACCGCCCAAATGGCCCAGCGCGAGGGCGTGACCGAATCTCTCAAAGCCCGCGACCAAATGGCTTGGGTTGCCGTCATGAACAGCATCAAAAACCGTGCGGAAGAAATCGTGCTGCGGGATCTCATCTACGCATAATAGACCGTAAGAACCATCTCGAGGAAAAGCTTACCGAGCAGCTCGCTGGCGAAAACAAGGCCCTGTTCCTCCGCTTCTGCAACGCCTACGCAGAGTTTATGGGCGAATGCGAGCTGGACACCTTCATCAACGGCTTCCGCCTCGGCGCGCGTTTTATGATGGATACGTTTCTGAGCGATGACGCCCCGTTCGAGAGCTTTCTGGAGAGGTAGGAGCAGCGGTAGAATTTGAAAAGTGTGTTTTTGCAGATTATTTTTCTGTTGAAATGTGCGATCCGCTGCTTCTGCAACTGAAAATTCACCGAATATTCGCCGAAAATTCACTTTATTCGCTCGCCCAGGGTGAATAAAGTGAATTTTTCAGTGACCTGTCCCACGATATTTTTTGAAAAACCTGCTTCAAGGTTTAAGAATGTAAATTATTGTACTTCTGCTAGGTCGGTGAGCTATGAGTAAACATATGGCGAAATAATTGCTTTCTGCTCGTCTTTTAGGTTTGCTATCCCCTCATTAAATATGATTTCTTCTTCGTTTATGCTTTCTATACATGGAGATGCCCAATCCATATCTTCAAAAGAGAGGCCATAACGAAGCATCCATATTTCTTTGTCGCTATCTGTGCCGAATTTGATGTAATTAGCCAGCTTAAGTGCTCTTTCATCCTCATTGTTTTTATAATACTGGTGGAAAATTGCATAGAATATATCACTCAGCTTAAACCCTATAAGTTTATCCAAAAAATCATATGTATCATATACAATAAGGTCATAATCTACGTTTTTCGCCTTCTCGCTGGGGGGGATCAATGGATATGATTTCAGCTGTTTGTTCGGCAGGTCATGATAGCCCGAAACATACCTGGCGCATAATGCATCCGCCTCTTGCATCCGGCCGTTATTGTTCAGTTTTCTGCGCTCATTTACTTGTGACACATAGGCATATCTGAACTGGCATATGGAACTAAACGTCCGACCATATACCTTCCATATCATAATTTTTATTGCGGAGCTCAAAACCCACTTTTCTGCACTAACTAAATCTCTACCAAGATATCCCTTGTACAAAGACTGAAAGTCATCATAAATATCCTTCATATCCGTATCGGGGTCTATCAAGTGGCCATCTACAAATATCATGTCAAGAAGAGTTGGGATAATAGCTGTAATTGTGTCAGCTCTGAGCTTTTCTAAATCTTTGTTGGTTAAATTATACTCATCCGAGAATTCATCTTTTTTTATAGCGTCTTTGTATTCGTTGTATTTTTCATCTAGCTTTTCGTCATCCCGATCAAGGTGGGATACTTCAGATATTGTCTCATTTTTGAAGAGAACCTTTCTGAAGTTACTCATCGCATTTTGGCGGACGACCACGCTACCAATATCAAAGCAATTACTCTGAGTTGATCTTCCAGCACGTCCGATTAGGTTTTTAACTGACAAGGATTTACTTGCTTCAAATTTGTCTAGGTAGACAACGTCGAAGGGCATATTAATGCCCTGTTCTAGCGTTGAAGTTGCAAAGCAGATTCTGCAAAACCGCTCCTGCGTGAAATGCTCAAGAATCAACCGTGCGTTCAGCGGCATCGAACCATGGTGAACAACTATTCCATATTGAAGCATATCCAACATTTCAGAATTATAAAAATACTGTGTTTTGTTTGAGGCACCAATATAGCTTTGAAGCTGTTCGATCATCTGCAATGCACGGGGATCCTGGATTTTAGTGCAAAGATTAATATATTTTCGAAATTGCTGAAAAACGCTCTTGTTATAAATGTGACTCTTTGGAACGTAAATTAATACGCTTCCACCAGACAATATCGCTTGCTCAATCGGATCAATTTTAGATTCTATTTTTCGATCTCCAAGCACTTTTCTGTCAGAGCCAAAGTGGTAATACTTTTGATTTGTCACATCATGGACATAAAAAACTTGCCCAACCGTTTTCAGATGATAATTGCTAAAGGCTCCCGTATCCATAACGTCATTTCTTTTTAACTGCGCCTCCGGATTGCTGATAAATGGATGCGCAAATACAAACTTTGCCTGCGGGAATGCTTTCTGTGCTCTCCGTACTATACTGTCAAAATAGAGCCCTCGCACTGAGTGTTCATCACTCAACTGGGCTTCATCAAATAGGAATAGCTCGATGTTTAACCAACTTTTATTCTTAAACAATTCCCTCGCGCGTTCCGGCGTAAGAATAAAAACCGATCTTTCTGCGTGTTTTGTATTGATACGCTCAACAAAGGTAAGCACATTGGTAGATTTAATATCTACCAGCCTCGTTATCCTGTCATAATATTCGTTAATGAGAGCCCTCGACGGGACAATTACAGCGACGTCTTTTGTGCTGGTTTTTATCAAGTTACGAAACACAAAAGACTTTCCCGTGCTTGTTGGCGCCGAAAAGCTGAAATACTGTTTCTCTTGAATCTGCTTAAGAATATTTGCCTGTAAAGGGGTGTAGTCTTCTCCAAAGGTTTCCTTGATATACTGACGATACATATCAAAGATTGCACCTTGCAATGTTCCAGGATGCGGGTCTTTGTAGAAAAGGCCCATTGTCTCAACTATTTCACTCTCATACTGAGCAAAATAACTGTTTTGGAATAGTTTCAAGTACGACAGTATCTCCAAAACTACGGTGTCGATGGGGCCATTACGGTACAACTGCTCTTTGGCATACGCCATTATTTGATCTAAATCTTTCCCTTCTTGGATTCGCGCAATAAGATTTCCTTTTTCAATAACATTATTCATAGATTCACCGCCACAAGAATGATTTCTTCATACTTGAGCAGCTCTGCATATTCTGCTCGGGCTTGTATTGCGCTGATTAGTCGGTCACTGGAAGTTCCCTTCGCAGAAAACGCAGCTGCAAATCCTTTGATCCCATTAGCCGCCCGACGCAAAGATCGCGGAGTGCAAAATGGAGAAAGGTCAGCAATATCTGAGACGTCTTTTTTTGCATCTATAAATTCTTTTATTTGCTTGATCGCACTGGGGTAAGCACTCTGTGCGGAAACATATTTTGCTTCACCAAAAATAACAGTATCTGTTGAACAATTCTGAGAATGAAAATCAAATCCAGGATTTCCAGACACTTTTTTCCCCAGCAGTTCTGCAAGGGGGATATTAAGATATCCCAAATTGGATACAATAGCCTCCCTTGAAAGTTCGGACACGACGTATTCGCCAGCATCTTTTGTTAGTATCCCTTGGTCGCAATTATCAAATTTTGATTTAATATCGTCTATCGTTATCTGTGCACGCTGCTGAAAACTCTGAACCATATAGTCCGCGTCAAAATGCTTGAGCCATGATAAATCCATCAACGTCTTAAGAATATCGGATAGCGTCGCTGAAATATCTTCAGGGTCTATTCGAATAAAGTGGACTTTGGCTGTCCCGGTTGAAGGAAGCGTTTTGGATTCAAGAATTTTCAACAGATATCACCTCACTTTACGATATCGCTCAAAACTTTCCAGCAATCATCTCGTATATCATCGGAATAACTGTCCGTGCAAATGCACAGTTCCTCGCTTTTTTCGTCGTACCGGACAACGCCGCCTTTCAGCTCATACCGATCCAGATAGTCCTTCAAAACTGCAAACTTCTTCGGGGTATACAGGTCGATATCCTGACTGTTTCCGCTGCGGTCAAATCCGCCTTTCGTCTCAACAATCCAGATCCCACCATTGACTCCGATAATATAGTCCGGGAAGAAGTTCTTCTGCTTTTCGGAGTTATCCATATAGACGATGGACAGGTATTCGCTGCCCTTGTCGCCATTCTTATAGACCCACTCCACACTGTCAGCACTCTCGCAGAATTTTTCAAACTTTCGCTCAGAAGAAGAACGCACCTCGGCGGAGGACAGATAACCCTGATAGACATTCTTCCGCATTTCAGTCTGCGTCTTAGCTGTGCTATCAAAGGTAAACAAGCAGCTCTGCGGAATATGAAACGGCGACTTCGATACCTGTTTAATACCGAGCTGCAGCTGTGCCAGTTCCACAGCCATCGCCTCACGAACAATGTGGCGCAGCCGATCGGCATTGTTCAGCACGAATGAGTATACCGCTCTCGGCTCCAACGCAAGGATTTTGCGGCTATAAGAAAACTTTTTGTCGAACAGTTTTCGGATGATCGTATTCATATAGGAATACTCCATGCCGATTTCAAGCCCTATTTTACCGATCTTCTGATGGTAATCGCGCCCGTGACGGTGCGTATCCAGCTTTTCGGTCACATCGATTTCATTCATGCCTGCCGCCTGGAAATCCAGCGTTGCCGTTTCTCCTGAAATCGTATGCCGCACAATATCCTCGTCAAGGATAAAGCCAGCCGTCTGTAAACGTGTAGCGTTCTCCGCTTTGTTGCCGCCGGTATGGTATTCCTTTTCAAAATACTTGGCAACTGCAGTAAGAGCTGCCTGTGGGTTGCGCGTCTGCGTGACCATCGTCCGCTGCTCACTGGTCAGTGTAATGCTCTTGTATTCATTCTTAAGGAAGATAGTATACGCCTCTAAAGCACCTTTACCGAGACTCATCTTCACGCCTGCCGTGAACTTCTCGTCAAGGGTGTAGAGATAGCAGCTATCCAACAAATCGCTGTTGTAGTGCTTCGCCTCCGGCATGCGACGAATACGCCCGATGGTCTGGATTTCAAAGGTTTCGTCCATGTTGTCACGAAGCTTTACCAGAATGTGTGCTCTTGGGCAATCCCAGCCGGTAGCAACTGCCTGCTTGATAATCACAGCAACGGATTGTGCGTCATTTTCTTCGATACCTTCAAGGTTCTCGTGCCGATCTGAAAGCCAAACGGCAAGCTGCCCATTTTCGAAGGTTACTCCCTGGGTTTCAAACCACCGTTCCACTTCGTCCTGTAAGACTTCCGATTTATTTGGTATCTGCACCACAATCAGAGGGTTGATGTCCTTGCCTGCCGAAAGGAACGCCGCACGCAGCTTGCGCTGCTTATCATATGCTCGCTCCAACAGGAATCCTGTCTGGCTTTCCGTTTCTACCTTCTGCGGAAAATCCTCATTGATGACAAGAAGCTTTTTGATCAAACCCTCTGCGATTACGTCCGCCTCCGCAATTTCTATAATCTCCGCATTTTTAATTCCCTTCGGCGTAGCAGAGCAGCGAATGATCTTATCTGTGTGGAAATACTGGATAATCTCATCCGCCTTAACGGTATTGTTCTGATGGCTTTCGTCAACGATCACCACAAAGCGCAGTCCGCTGTCCAACGCGTGCTGTATATGCTCCAGGAAGTTGGTTCGCTCGCTGTCCTTAAGAGCGTTATTGCCCTTTTTCGTCAGCTTCTCCCAGTTGATAAAAGCGCTGTCGTTTTCTTCAAAGCCGGCGGTCATCACGTCGGAAAGAAGCTTTGTCTGCGAAGCGTGGATATACTTGTCCATCTTTGCCTTGCTCTGCTCCTCCAAATTCCCTTTGCCAGGTGTTAGCCACACAAATACCGTCTTCGGAAAACTCTGAATATACTGGTGCATAAAATAGGTAAGGATGATGGTCTTGCCGCTCCCTGTAGGGCTTTTCAGAATAATATCCCGCGCAGGCTTGTCCATTGCCTCAAACAGCGACTTGACAGCATTTAGCTGAAATTCTTTCAATTTCATGTGTATCCTCCCTGTGGTTCGTTCTGCAATGATTAGCTTAGGTATTACTCAAACCTTCTCTTGATTTCTTGGGCGGTGTATTCCAACTCAGGATAAATGTAATCTGCCCGGAAGCCTATGTAAGATAGATCACGCAAGATCTTCTTCTTGTTTTTAGACTCTATAATGATACTGCAAAACATGTTGCTGATTTTTTCTTGACTCAGTGGCTTTATTTTTTCAGTAATTTTGAAGCGGTTTTCCGTTTTGCTCCAGAAATCATCATTTTCTTTGTATGCCTCACGCATTTTCATAAAACATGCGTCAGTAAGATATGGTCCGGGTTCATTTCGGTAATAGTTAATCGGTTCTTTGTTCAGAGCCTCTTCTATAATGGCTCTGTCAATCTCTCCTCGTCCATATTCTCGTATTGCCATATCAAGGCCAAGCTCTGATTCATGAATGAGGACGTACCTATATCGATCAATCAGGTGGTTTGGGAAAACCATAAACACTCCAGCCTGATTAGCAATTCGCTGATTCCAATATTTGGGTCGGACCACTGTCGTTTCATCATAGATATACGCTTCTGACAAATACTTTCTCAAAGATAATTTGTCGTTGCAATAATACTCTTCAACCGTGTAGTTGTCATCGAACATCTTTTTTGTTGCCAATGTGCAGATAGCATTGACATATTCCGAAGAGTCGTTTTTTAGGTAAGTACTATGGCAAAGGACTCTACCAGATTTCGCTGTTTTAGATTCGCATGCGAAATAGAGCGCAACAAGCGGGTTTAGAGAAAAATCAAGTAATCTGGTCGGGAGCCCATAGTGCTGCATCTTTGCAAGAGTGTCAAACTCAGCAAGCCCACTAAATGCGTCCGGTCGTCTGGTTAAAAAATCATTGATTAACGTTGCCTCCATATCGTGTTCAGGCTTCTTGATCCTTGCAAGCCCGGGAAGAAGGTCGTATTCAGTATCCGCCATGCCACGATAAACCACCGTCTCGCTATATGATGAATCTTTATTTATCGACGATATTGCAGCAATTAAGCGAATATACTCTGCAAGACCACTTACAACAAACGTTGGATGCGAGTAATATTCCTGTTCAGAAGGAATGCGTACCTCAAATTCTTTTGACAGTTTTTTCTGTATTGCTTGCGCAAATGATATATCAAGAACAGCCATCGCTACACCCTTCTTTCTCTATAAGGCGTTCAACTCTCCTGCAAGTCCCGATAGTAATAGTCGGGAATAATACTAATTTCCACACCGTGTTCGGTAATGATTGCCTGCTGCTCTTCGTCGGGCAGAATGTCATGCCCCATATAGAGCTTCCGGCAGTCTTCACCAATATTCTCCGTAAACACTGATAGCTCTTCCTCGGTTAGGACAATAGCGATTTCATTGTTGCCTGTGAAATTGATCCCGTTCTCCAGCTCCACTAGTTCCCGAATGTGGAGCAGCAGCTCATCGGCGTATTCGTAATACATCCGCTTGTCGATGGGGATATAATCGACCTTGTAGTATTTCAAAGAAGCTTCGTACCCCTCTTTTTCAATCACCCGACGAATGCGCTCATACGTGACCTCGCGGCAGATATTGTTTTCATTGTTTGTGCAGAGGATGAAATGGCGGTTGCCACCGTCCTCGTCATTAAGCATCATCACAGCATGGCCCGTAGTTCCCGAACCTGCGAAAAAATCTAAAACAGTACAATCATCGGTAGGATATTGGCCAATCAGCAGGTGGAGCAGTTTTACACTTTTGGGAAAACTAAAAGCACGGGTACCTAATATCTGAGTTACCGCTCTTGTCCCGTCAGTCGTAAACCCTGCATCTGCGCTATTGAGAATGCTGGAGAAGCCCGTGGTTTCACTGAGAAGATCCTTAACGAACTTCTTTTCACGTGGACGACCACCAGGAGAAGCTGGCCAAAGGATTCGGTTTTCAGCAATCATTTTTGCGATAGTCTCGCGACTCTTTGACCAACCGCGATTAGGATTGGGTGGATAAACATTTCCTGTTGCAGGATCAACAATATCAAAATGAAGGTTCGGCCTACGTGTAGCATCTGCAAGCCCTGACAAGTCAATGCTTGCCCACGGCCCCCTGGGATCATTGTCGTGGTTCTTGTATTTTGTGAGGTCTTTTGCCTGCCCTCGCAGTGAAAAGCCGTTCGATTTAGCGAAAGCAAGTATGTACTCATGATCTGTAGATATCATATTTGTATTTCTGCTATCAGCGCGCTGACGGCATTGCCAGATAAAATTCGCTTGGAACAGGTCCTCAGAAAAGATTTCATCACAAAGGAGCTTTAGCCCAGCATATTCAACATCGTTTATGCTGATAAAAATGGCCCCTCGCTCAGATAGGAGATTACGAGCAATATGCAATCTTTGCTCCATAAAAGACAGCCATTTTGAATGTCTGAATCCATCTTCTTTTCCTACAAAACTATCGTTATACACAAAATCACTGCCGAGGTTGTATGGCGGATCGATATAGATCAGATCGATTTTTCCTTTGTGCGTCTTTTCCAGCAGCTTCAGTGAGGCAAGATTGTCCCCCTCGATAAGGAAATTCATCTGCCCGCCGTTATCAATGAAAAGATCAGAGTTTTCAGTCAGCACAGGAGTATGGGTATCCAGCACATCGTCGATTTCCTCCCGGTGCTCCTCAAATACCAGTCCATATTTCTTGCCGTTCACATCTTTGGACAGATCAGAAAGATAGGAAAGCAGTCGGGCAGTGTTCTCATCCTGCGCAGTGGTGGAAATATAGGTGCGAATCTCTTGTATCTTTCGAAGCAGCTCGTCTCGTTTCTGTTTGGAAATGTTTGTAGACATACGTAGCTCCCCTTCAATTCTCTGATGGTTTTATGCGGTGTCACAGTGCAAAACGATTACAGCAGGTGAACACCATTTGATGAATCCTCCGCTGCCCCAAAGAACATCACGTCATAGATCGGCAGATATGTGATCTTGCCATTTGTCGTGATCTCGCGGGTATTGGACAGAACATAGGCCTTTTTCACGTGATAGTCGTCGTTCTTTACAAAAGTATTCAGCGCGCTGTGGACGGTGTAGTCCTTGCCGGACTTGACCTCGATGGGGACGGCGGAGAGACTGTCGTAATCGTCGATCAGGTAATCCACCTCACCCTTGCTGCGGTTATCGTAATAGAACAGCTTGCCGCCGTGGGCCGCCAGTTCCTGGGCCACCACGCTCTCATAGACCGAGCCGAGGTTGATGCTCTTTTCATCTTCTAAGATCGCCCGGATATTGTTGCCGTACAGGATTGCCGTGAGAATGCCCACGTCGTTCAGGTACAGCTTCAACAGGTTTTTGCCGGAGGATTCGATCAGGGGGAAGGTGGGCGTGGAAATTGCCTGCACGTTCAAGGCGATCCCGGCGCTGATCAAATACTCAAATTCATCTTCATAGTCGGTGAAGGTGCTGCCCTTCTTCCCTTCAATCCGCTGCGCCACGACTCGCTTCTTTTTGTTCTCCAAATTGGAGGGGATTTGATCGTAGATTAGGCGGATCTTCAGCTTGCGCTCCGCGTCATACTTGGAGGCGTCGGCGGCATAGTAATCATGAATTTCGCGCTGGATCTCGCGGACGGTCTGAATATTCTTGGTTTCCAGATAGGCATTGACCGCCGCCGGCAAGCCGCCCACCAACAGGTAGCGCTTGAAGTAGTCCATCATTTTTCCGTGCATGGCTTCGTCCAAGGCTTCCCGCGCTTCAAACTTCTTGCGTAGGATGTTGACGGCAAATTCATTCATGCCGTTGGCGTAGAGGAATTCTTCAAAGTCCAGTGGGAACATGCGCACCTTGCGAATGCTGCCGATGGGGATAGAAGTCGTCTCTGCCAGCGTCACGCCCAGCAGGGAGCCGCTGGCGATATAGGTAAACCGGTTGTCGTCCCGGAGAAATTTCAGCATCGTCAGCAGATGTGGATAGGCCTGGATTTCGTCGATGAAGATGAGCGTGTTTTCCGCCGTTCCAAGGCTTACTCCCTGTACAGAGCTGACGCGGAGGTAGAAATCATCCACCGTCTTTGTGTTTTCAAACAGTTTGTCACCAATGGAATCCGCCAGCATGTTGATCTCAACGAAATTGGGAAACAGCTCCTTCCCGACGTGGCGGATGATATAGGTTTTTCCAACCTGACGCGCACCGTCGATCAGCAAAATGCGCTCAAAACCGGACTTCAAGTGCTGCTCGATCAGGTCAGCAATCTTTCGTTTTAGCATGAAGAACCACCTCACGGAAACTTTTCAACAATATTATAGCCGACTTTTAGCAACTTTTCAATAACATTGCGCGATAATTTTTTTCACTTTTCAATATTTGATGTGAAAATATGTCAGCACTTGCTGAAAGCGGTCCTGGGCAAGGCCGCAGGTGTCGCGGAGGTAGCCGGGTTTGGTTTCCCAATTTTGGAGGCCGCGGTAGTAGAAGGTTTTGAGGTCGTCTGTGATGATGAAGGGGACGAAGCCGCAGCGGAGGCATTCCTTGAACAGCAGCAGGCGGCCGACGCGGCCGTTGCCGTCCTGGAAGGGGTGGATGCGCTCGAAGCGGTAGTGGAAGTCCAGCAGATCGTCGAAGGTCTTTTCCTTCTTGGCGTTGTAATCCCGCAACAGGGCTTTCATAGCGGCGGGGACGGCCTCCGGGGCGGTGGTGGCGCGGCCGCCGACCTCATTGGGGAAGCGTTTGTAATCGCCCACGGCAAACCAATCCTTGCGGCTGTCGGTGGTGCCGTTTTTCAGCACGGCGTGGAGCTGCTTAATCAGGCTTTCGGTAATGGTATGATTGGCTGCGTCGATGATCAGATCAATGCAGCGGAAGTGATTTGCCGTTTCCACCACGTCGTCCACCCGAACGCTGGCATCCATACCGATAGTGTTCGTCTCAAAGATCAGCCGGGTCTGGTCGTGGGTCAGGCGGCTGCCCTCAATATGGTTGGAGTTGTAGGTCAGGTCGATCTGGATCTTGTGATAAATGCCCCCGTGGAGCTTCGCGGCCTTCTCCTCCCGTAAAACCGTGAGCAGATCCCGCCGCCCGGCGTCGCTCCGGGGCTTCCGCGCCGGCTTTTCAGCGTCCTTCGGCACGTTCCAGGTTTTCCCCGTCAGCAGCGCCCCAGGAATGCGTCCCTGGGCGCAGTAATTCCGCACGCTGCGCTCGGAAAGCCCCCAGCGCTTCGCCGCCTCCGCAACAGAAATATAGTTCATTTGCCGCACCTCCGCAAAGATTCTTCCGGAAATATTATATCCCATTATCGGCAAAATAGCAATATGCGAAGCAGGAAAACTAAATTAATTTATTTGCCGATAAAGTGGCTTAAAACGCACGGTTCCGATGACGGGATCGTGCGTTTTGCTTTGATGACAACACAATGCCACATTCCGCGATTAGCACTCTGCCCGCAATAATGAGCAGCCTTCCTGTATGGTTACTTCTCTTGCCATACAAGAAGGCTGCTTTTTGAATGTTTCGTAAATATTGTTGAAAACACCCGCATTTTTGCCCCCAAAAATCACAATTAGTAGAAGGTTTTTTTCGAAGTCGAGTAAAACAAGGAGAAAAAGATCTTTCCTCGGGGTTGTGTTTTCTGCGGTTTTTGTCCAACCATGTGAGGGCCGTCGCAAGTGACCCATTTTTATGGCAGGAAACTGCACATATCACCCTCAAAAACTGGATAAGTAGAAGACCAAGTAAAAAATCTGCTCCGTTGGGCGAAATATGGTTATATTTTGCCGGGTAAATCTGGATATGTAGAGAGATTCCAATTAAGCAAGTTAAATGTAAATATTTTATGAACAATTCAGAAAACACACGTCATTTTGCCCCTCAGAATCTGAATTAGTAGAGGCTCATTCAAAAAAATTGAAAAAGATTTTGCGAAATCTGTAGCCATTTTGCCCTTCAAAATCTGAATTAGTAGAGAGTATTTTCCCTCACATGAATTTTGAAAACAGAATACCCGTCCGATGAGATACCGCCGCGACGATGGCTTGTAAGCCGGAGCGACGAAAAACGCCGGGGAGACAACCGGGCAGGAACGTCATCGGGTACAACGGGAAATGAGGCATGGAACGAGGGTAAAAGCCATGTAGATTAGATGACCTTGAATTGTTTGGATGACGTCATCATGACGTCATTACGCTGCGCTTCAAAGGCGATTGACGTCAATTTGACGTCAATGCTTTTTATGCTGGTTAAGACACGCATCAACAAACGATAATTCCGAAAACAACTTGATTGCACAGGTTGTTTCCCGGTTTCTGCATTATTAAATAACTGCTATCACTTTTTGAGGCAGTTTGCTTGACGACGAAAGGAGATGATGCAAATGCCACGTGCTTTTGAGGCTGAGAAGGTGGCAGTGCCAAAGCCAGGTGGGGTTCGGCGGTTTTTCTATTTCAATCGTTGCGAAAGCGGAAAGGAGAGAAAAAACGATGCAGACGAGCAAAAAGCCGCGGCGGGGGTAGTTTCCTATCCTACGTCTCAAACGGCGCGCACAGAGGGAAAAAATCGCAAAAACCGCCCCGAAACATGACGGTTCCGGGAAGGCCGCAGGCACGGTCAGAAAGGGGGTACTTATGCCGAGGATGAGAAAGAAACGAAAAGTCAGAGAGGAGATGTTGGGTTGAGTAAAAAGCAAAAGCAGGTTCCCTATGCGCAACTACCGAAACCGCTGATCAACGCGCCAATCTCCAACGACGCAAAGCTGCTGTACACGCTGCTGAATGATCGCTTCCAGCTATCCTTGAAGAACGATTTCAAAGACGAGGACGGTTATGTCTTTTGCTATTACTCCAATCAGGAAATCTGCGAAAGGCTGCGCTGCGCTCACGGCAAAGCGACCAAGCTGCTGCAGGAGCTGGAGGACGCCGGACTGATCTATCGGGAGAAGATCAAAGGGAAGGCTGACCGCATCTACGTGGGCTGCGTCCAGGAGGGCGGCGAGGACGAACCATGCCGATTATCGGCGGAGTACCATGCCGATTTTGAGTATGCCGGTATGCCGAAAACCGGCACACTACCATGCCGAAAATCGGCACAGAGTAAGAATAATAGTAGTAAGAAAGAATTTGATCTGATCTATACGGAAGAGAACAAGGCAAGGCTTGCCTCCCTCCTGGAGAGATTGGATTTGAATTCTTTTTTCTCTGAGCCGGTAGACTCCGGGCTTCGGCAGTTAACCGAACACATCTGCATGGTGATGTTAACTGAACTGCCGAAGCTCCGGGTCAATGGAACGGACTACCCGACGGAGATTGTCAAAGACGCTTTTGACCGGCTGAAAAAGGAAGACGTGAAAGCGATCCTGGACGATTTCCGTGCCGATCCGCTTGCCTTTGGCAGCATGCGGGGCCGCCTCTTCGAGGCGGGGCAACGGCACGGGATTGGCCATGGCACTGTCTTAGCAAGCAACGACTGTGTATATACACAGCCTGCATGTTAGGGGAAATCCCCCCTAGTACCCCGAGAATGGAGGAATGAGAATGAGACAACGGACCCATCAATTTGGCTTCTTTCTGAACGCTGAAGAAAAAGAAAAATTGCAGAAAAAAGCGGCTGCAGAGAGCATGAGCTGTTCTGAGTACATTCGGAAGGCCATAACAGAGACCGAGGTGAAAGAGGCCCCAAAGGCTGACGTCCCACTTCTGATTCGGGATGTCAGAAGAGCCGGCTTCAGAGTGGAAGCCCTCCTGAAAAGAGCAAACGAAACACACATGCTGGACGCTCCCGAGTTGCGTCGAACGCTGGTAGAGGTCTATCTTGTAGTCAATCGAATTCGAAAGATTTACGCAGGTGATTCTGAGGAAAAGGAGAATGAGAAATGAGATTTGATGAAAAGAAGAAACAGGAAACGGTACAACTCCCACTGGAGCGGCTGCACCGCTTTCCGGACCACCCCTACAAGGTGGAAGACAACGAGGAAATGGAGGCTCTGACGGAGAGCATCCGGGAATGCGGGATTCTGAACCCGCTGCTGGTGCGGCGGATGGAGAGCAGCGAGACGGACTATGAACTGATCTCCGGGCATCGGCGGGCATACGCGGCGGCAAAGGCAGGGCTGGAAACGGTGCCTGTCTTTGTTGTTTCCCTGGATCGGAATGAGGCCGCCATTGCTCTGGTGGACAGCAACCTCCACCGGGAACACATTCTGCCGTCGGAGAAAGCGTTTGCCTACAAAATGAAGCTGGAGGCAATGAAGCAGCAGGGACGGCGGACGGACCTCACTTCGTCTCAACTTGAGACGAAGTTACGGAGCGACGCGCAAATCGGAATCGAAACGGGAGAGAGCAGAGCGCAGATCCAGCGCTACATCCGTCTCACCCATCTGATTCAGCCCCTGTTGGATCAGATGGACGAAAGCAAGATTGCCTTCTCCGTGGGCGTGGAGTTGTCCTATCTTCCCACTGATGCCCAATACGATCTGCTGGACGCCATGGAGCGAAACGACTGCACCCCGTCCTACGCCCAGGCCGTGCGGCTGCACCGGGCGGTGAACGCTGGGTCGTTAAGCCGCTGGCTGATTGAGACCACGATGGAGGAGCAAAAGCCCAACCAGAAGGATCAGATTCGCCTCAGACGGGAGGATTTTGGGAGCTACTTCCCGCCCAGCTACACCGACGAGCAGATCAAGAAGGACCTTCTCGCCGGTCTCGCGCTTCTGCAACGACAGCGGCAGCGCGAACGCGACCGCGACCGGGACGCCAGATAAGGGGGAATTGCCGTGGAAGATATCAACCGTGAAGACCAACTGCTCACCTCCGCCGAGCTCATGAAGTATCTGGGCATCGGCAGGACGAAACTCTATCAGCTCTACCGGGATCCCAGCTTCCCGGCCTTCCGCCTGGGGGAAGGCGGAGCCTGGCTGGTGCGTCGTTCGGCGCTGAATCATTGGCTTGATCTGGTAATCAAGCAGCCCGGAAAGACCTACATTTTTACTGAGGGATAAAGGTCACAGAATTGAAATGGAAAGCGGCGCGGTGTAAGATGAGACTGGTTATACAAGGTGCTCATTTTTCACCGCGCCGTTTTCCTGTACGACGCAAATCAAAAGAAACGGAGGATAAGCAAACAATGAGTACTTTGCAGCAATACGGCATAGTCGAGCGCCAGTTTGCGGAGGCTGATCTGCTGAATCTGCCGAATCCGAACAAATTTAACAGCGGCAAGGGCAACAGCAAATTCCGCGCCAGAGTTGAGATTGGCCGGGACCGGCAGACCGACGAGCCGATTTATAAATCCATCTACGGAAAAACCAGCGCCGACGTGCGGCAGAAAACCTTTTCCTTCATTCAGAGCGAGATTGCGGCCAGGGCGCAGCGGAACCAAATTAGCGGCAAGCTGAGCTACGCCATCGAGCAGTGGCTCCACACGGAAAAGTTCGGCAGGGTGCGCCAGAGCACCTACGACCGGCTGGAATGCACCTATCTGAACCAGATCCGGCCCTACATCGAGGGCATGGAGCTGCGGGAGGTGACGAAGAACGACTGCAGGCAGATCCTGCAGTCCAATCTGGAGAAGGGCTATTCGGCCTCCACCATCAAGAAGGCCAGCCAGTTCCTCAAGGAGTTCTTCCGCTTCCAGACCGCTGAGGACCCGACGCTCCGCAATCCAATGGCAAATCTGAAATTCTTCACGGAGGAGTTCATCCGGGAACAGCAGGCCAAGCTCCGGGAGGCCAGAGATCGGGCGAAGGAGAAAAAGGAGAACGGGCAGCGGCTCTCTACCGAGGAACGGAAGCTGGCAGACTCCCGGCTCCGGATGAAGGATCAGGAGGAGATTCACGTCTTCACGCCGGAGGAGATTGCCCGCATCCGGGACGTGATAGAAAACGGCTACGTGCTGCGCTGGGAATCCAAAAAGGGCAATCCCATCGAGACGGCCCCACAGAAGCTGAAGCAGGCGGAATTCTTCCTCTTCCTGCTGAACACGGGACTCCGGGCGGGAGAGGCCAGAGCGCTGAAATACAGCGACGTAGACTTTGAGACCCGCCGCATGGTGATCAGCCGGAACCGCACCACCACCCGGAAGCGGGACGCCAAGGGCAAGGCCGTGGGCGGCATGGCCTACGTGGAGGGCAAGCCCAAGACGAAATCCTCGGCCCGCGTCCTGTATTTGAGCCTGGCCGCTTTGGAGATGCTGAAGCATTTGAAGGCACAGGAGCCGGTAGGCTACGACGGCTACATCGCCAACGCTGACGGCAAGCCCCTGAACGACGCCAACTTCCGCAGACGCTTCAATTCGCTTTTGAGCCAGGCAAACGTGCAGCACTGCGGCCTTCACGCCCTGCGGCACACCTTCGCCTCCTACTACTACGAGTACACCAACGGCAACCGGAAGCTGGTGGCGGACTACCTGGGCCACAGCATTTCCAATCTGACGGAACGGGTCTACGTGACCACATCTAGCCGCTTCATGGAGCAGAGCATCCGGGATTTCATGATCTGAATTGGGTCAAAAACACGCCCGCAGATATCCATGAAAATATCCATTTTTCATGGTTAATGTGGGATTTCAGGGGACTTGAGGGGACTTGAAGCGTACAAAACCCGGACTTTTGTGAGGTTGCCCCATGCGACACCTTGACGAAAAATCGTCCGAAAAGCGCCTGTTTTTCACCCCAAAAGGGTGAAAAACAACGAATCCCGACCACTTTCGTGATCGGGATCTGTTGGAGGTGACGACCAGATTTGAACTGGTGAATGACGGTTTTGCAGACCGCACACCTCACCAATCAAGATGCCCATAAATACAGGCTTTTTCCGCCCTATGCTCCTGCACGAGGGGGGAACGAGGGGGGAACGGAACTTCTCCAGATTTTGATATGTGAATACAAAATGTTGCGCAAAGGCATACTTCAATCCTTTATCATATTGTACCACATTTTTATGGATTGTCAATTCCCAGTCAGTACAGTTTTGTTCTTATTGCGGGAAATCCAACTATCCAAAGCCTCTTTTTCCACGTACCACGTTGTATCAATTTTAAAAGACGGAAATCCCGGCATATTCATTATCTGATAGGACTTTTGCCTGCCGCAGTGAAAAATCTGCTGCAGGTCTTTTGTTGTATATAAGATAGGCTTTTCTTCTTGCATTGCATCCTCCTTCTAACGGTTTTTGTGGTATGCCTGATGCCTGGCGAGTGGGCACATAGAAGTCTCATCTCCCCGTCTCTCCGACCGGGCCGCGTTGGGCGGAAGTATCATTATACCCCCGGAAGCGTTGTCGCGTTGCGCGGTTGCCGTCTGCGCATGAGTGCTCTTGCTCCTGCCGGCAACAGGAGAGATAGCCGCTCGGCTTCCGGGGAAAGATCAGGCACGATACAATTGTCAAGCTACAGTCGCATGGGGTGCGTTCACTGATAACCACGAGAAGTTGACAGCCAAATATTTCAGGATAAGCTATTTTTCATCATTTAGAGAATAAATTTTGAAATATTCAAGGCGATATGTATCAGCAAGTATTGCCGAAGATCTTCATCGAGCTCACCATACTGCATGGAGAACTTATTAATCAGCGGCATATAAAGCTGGAGAATTGTTTCCAAATCCTCGTGTTTTCCCGCAACAGCACCTTCTAAGGCTTTTCGGAATTCCTCATTTGAAATCTTCATTGTGATCCTCCTCAGATAATAGCTTCCTTAGTTTCTGAATAGCCCGATATTTCTGCAATCTGACATAATCCGTACTGCAACGAAGAATCCGGGCAATTTCCTCTGGCTTCTTTTCTTCAACGAACAGCATGGTAAGAATCTGCTGCCGATGCAGGGGCAAAGAAAAAAACGCCTTAGCAAGGCGTTCCTCCTCAAACTGAAATGATGACTCCGAAATGGCGTACTTATCCTGGACCGCAAAGTCGGTCTCACTTACTTCATCCAACGATATTGTTTTTACCTCTCTTTCTTTGCTTCGGAAATAATCAATCCTGGCTCGCCGCATCAATGTAGTGAGCCAGGATGTGAATTCCGCACGAAGCTTTTCGCTTGGGCCAATATTCGATTTGTACATGTGCATACCTCCTGCGGGGCATGCACGCACCGGGAGCAAGTGAGATTCACACACCCCGGCTTTTACACTTTTTTAGTTTTTTTGATGTTTTGCCTGTGTTTTCTCCCTTGCTCCGAGTATATGGAAAGCATAATAAAAATACCGTCGAATACTGACGGCCTCCAAAAATATTGTCAGTTCTACTTGCTATTTTGCGGGTTTTGCTGAAATCCCGGAAGAAACAAATTGCAAGTCAAGGCGTTTTGTGGTATGATAATTTAGAATTATTATAGGCAAGTTGCCTGTGACGAGGTGTACAACATGGCTGATAGGAATACCGCAACGATTGGCTTTGAGAAACAAATCTGGGATGCTGCCTGCGTGCTGCGCGGCAACATGGACGCATCCGAGTATAAGAACGTGGTTCTGGGTCTGATTTTTCTGAAGTATATCTCAGATCGATTTGAGGATAAGTATCAGGAGCTGGTCGCCGAAGGAGAAGGCTTTGAGGAGGACATCGACGAGTACACCTCCGAGGGTATCTTCTTTGTTCCCCAGGAGGCCCGCTGGTCCGAGATCGCCAAGGCCGCACATACTCCGGAGATCGGCACGGTGATCGACAATGCCATGCGCAGCATCGAGAAAGAGAACAAGCGACTGAAGGACATTCTTCCCAAGAACTTTGCCCGCCCCGAGCTGGACAAGCGCCGTTTGGGCGACGTGGTGGATCTCTTCACCAATGTGCAAATGATTGAGCACGGCAGCGAGAAGGACATCCTCGGTCGCACCTACGAATACTGCCTGTCCATGTTCGCAGAGCAGGAAGGCAAACGCGGAGGCGAATTCTTTACCCCCTCCTGTGTCGTCCGGACGCTGGTTGAGGTGCTGCAGCCCTTTAACGGCCGTGTGTACGACCCCTGCTGCGGCTCCGGGGGTATGTTCGTTCAGTCCGCGAAATTCGTGGAGAAGCACAGCGGAAACATCAACAACATCGCCATCTACGGACAGGATTCCAACCCCACCACCTGGAAGATGGCGCAGATGAACCTGGCAATCCGCGGAATTGAGCCGGATCTTGGTGCCTACGCAGCCGACACATTCCTGGACGATCGGCACCCGACCATGCGGGCGGACTTCATCATGGCCAATCCGCCCTTCAATCTCTCAGACTGGGGCGCGGATCGGCTGACCGAGGATCCCCGTTGGCAGTACGGTATGCCGCCCGCCGGCAACGCAAACTTTGCCTGGCTGCAGCACATGATCTACCACCTGGCCCCCGCCGGCAAAATCGGTATGGTGCTGGCCAACGGCTCCCTCTCCTCACAGAGCGGCGGTGAAGGTGAAATCCGGAAGAACATCATCAATGCGGATCTTGTGGACTGCATCATCGCCATGCCCACGCAGCTTTTCTACACAACCCAGATTCCGGTCTCCCTCTGGTTCGTGAGCAAGGCAAAGAAGCAGCCTGGGAAGACATTGTTCATCGACGCTCGGAAGATGGGCACCATGGTCAGCCGCAAGCTGCGGGAAATGACCGAGGAGGATATCGCCAAGATTGCCGACACCTTCAAGGCGTATTGCGACGGCACTCTGGAGGATGTGAAGGGCTTCTGCGCGGTTGTCAGCACGGCGGATATCGCCGCCCAGGATTATATCCTGACGCCCGGCCGCTATGTCGGAATCGAAGAGCAGGAGGATGACGGCGAGCCCTTCGAGGAGAAGATGGATCGGTTAACCTCGGAACTCTCAGAGCTCTTCGCAAAGTCGCACACGCTGGAGGCTGAGATTCGTGAAAAGCTGGGGGCGATAGGTTATGAGATTTGAACAATACCAGCTCGGTGATATTTGCTCTAGGCTTAGTAGCGGGAAAGGTATTCCCGCAAGCAAGATAACCACCTCCGGTAAGTATCCAGTTTATGGAGGAAATGGATTAAGAGGCTATTCGACGACTTCAAATTTCGAAGGAGAATGTGCGATCATTGGCCGCCAAGGAGCTTTTTGCGGAAATGTACGCTATTTCAGTGGAAAAGCGTACATGACAGAACACGCAGTAGTAGTCTGCGCGAATGAGCATCACAACACAAGGTATCTGGCATATTATCTTTCAACTATGGACTTAGGCAGGTTGTCGGGGCAATCTGCACAGCCTGGATTATCTGTAAAAACCTTGGCTAAGCAGATTGTGTCTTTGCCGCCATTGAAAGTACAACGGAAGATTGCATCGATCATATGCTCAATAGAAGATAAGATTTCTAACAACAGCCAGATAAACGATAATTTAGCGGCCTAGACGTCTATTGCCGAAACATCAATATCTCCACTCATGAGCCTAGGCAGAAGAGCATCTCGTAAGTCAGCAAGTCTCATATTCTCAAACGCATTGTTCCTCATAGCCCTAAACAAACCTGGTACAGTAGAAACGAAGGGCTCTATATCTTCCTCAGACAATAGAGGTATTTCATATTTTCCAATTGTTTCTGCTGAAACCCGTTGCCGTCCACTGCTACCATTCATATTCTTCACTGCATAGTCAACAAATGAAGGGTAACGTGCTAGACAGTAGAGGAACTCTGGAGGTAGATCGCCCTTGGGGCACATAACGATGTACTCTGTAGAACCAAAGGCTACTTCCCCGTCATCAAGAAAATCAATAAAAGCAGTCTTGCCGTTCTCAAGGCAAGGCGTAATACGAGCCAAAAGAGTATCACCGTTACGGAACTTCATTCCTCCGTTGTAGGGCTTTATGTCCCATCCGTCTGGAAAACTCCCTGATGTTGAAAGTCTTGCCATATCGATACAACGAGCAGAAACACTCTTTCCTAAATCCCGTTTGGGATTAAGTTCCGCAACAGAAGACAGAGGTACAGACGCCGTTTGCTTATCCTTCAAAAGATTATCAAAAACAGCAAATGCTTGTTGCTGTAAATTATCGTTTATATTTGAGGAATGAAAATGGATCAACAGGATAACGGAATTGCGTGGTTGTTTCGCATTGGGGATCAGTACTACCTAACCCATGACTTTGGAGATGATTTTTGTGAATTTAAGAAGGATGCCGTCCCTCTTGATGAGCTAATTGCAGAGCCGGTTAAAAATCTTTGTAACAAAGGCTATATCACAGATTATAGTTGCAGCGGGCACCCGTATAACACTTGTGCTTATGAATGTTTTGAGGATCGTATCGAATCGATTGATCCTCGAAAGTACATTGCAGTTATCACCAATCGAGACATGGCAGATACGGATATACAAATAGCATGTAGTTTGGAGTCAAGCATTGATGACTATGCATACATTTCATTTGTCCAAGATTATAGTTTCCCTAGTCTACCGGCAGACTGGTATTACGATAAACACGCACTGAGAACACATATTACAGCAGATAGTGTAGTTGAATACTTTAAAGTTGCGCTCAGCCGGATTGAAGCCCTTACTCAATGGGTAGATAAGCTTCCTGCTATCAAATCCGACAAATAACACATATTTGCCTCCACCAGTGGCGGAGGCTGAATGCCAATGGAACAGCCACTGCGTGTCGTTCTCTTGAGAATTATCAAAGGAGTTACGACATGAAAGAGGAAATCACAAACGCAGTGCTTCAGAAAATGCTGCACATACTCAACAACGCACAGTTGCTTGTGCTGCGTGAAGCAGTGCTTGAAGCATTGGAAACGGTGGAAATCACGCGGACAGATGCTTCGCCGACACTGGAATCTTCGTCACTAAGCGCCTTTATTTCTGCAAAGCGAGTAGAAGGCTGCTCGGAAAAGACGCTGCGATATTATCAGCGCACGATTGAGGCCATGGTCGAGACGCTGCAGAAGGCACCGGAGCACATCTCGACTGCTGACCTAAGGGACTACTTGACGGACTATCAACGGCAGCGGAAGTCCAGCAAGGTTACAATCGACAATATCCGGCGCATCCTGTCAACCTTCTTCTCCTGGCTGGAGGATGAGGATTATATTGTCAAAAGCCCGGCCAGGCGAATTCACAAGGTCAGGACGGCAAAGGTTGTAAAGGATGTTTACAGCGACGAAGATCTGGAGCAGATGCGGGACCATTGCGGCAGTCTGCGGGATCTTGCCATGATTGATCTGCTGGCGTCCTCCGGTATGCGTGTTGGAGAACTGGTAATCCTGAACCGGGATGACATCAATTTTTCCGAACGGGAGTGTGTTGTCCTCGGAAAGGGCAACAAAGAGCGCATCGTCTATTTTGACGCCCGCACGAAAATTCATTTGCAGAACTACCTCCAGTCACGGGCTGACAGCAACCCTGCGCTGTTTGCAACGCTCCGCAACCCGTATGAGCGGCTGCAAATCGGCGGCGTAGAAGCAAGATTACGCAGCTTGGGACAGCGATTGGGAATTCCGAAGGTGCATCCCCACAAATTCCGGCGAACACTGGCCACGGCAGCCATCGATAAGGGAATGCCGATCGAGCAGGTGCAGCAGCTCCTCGGGCATCAGAAAATAGATACCACCATGCACTATGCGATGGTGAAGCAACAGAACGTTAAGAATGCACATAGAAAGTTTATTGGGTAAGGTGAATACCATGAGTACATGTGAAGTGGAACTGTCTCAGGTCATTCTTGATCTGGCAGCTGGGCCATTCGGCTCAAATCTGAAGGTATCATGTTTCGTTGAGGATGGCTTTCCCATTATTGACGGCGCAAACCTCAAAGGATTTCGCGTAACTGATAATGTAACAAAATTTGTTACTGAGGAGAAAGCCCGTTCGCTGGCACGGTCCATTGCAAAACGAAATGACGTTGTCGTTACAATTAGCGGCACCGTGGGGCAGATTGCGTATATCCCCATGGATTCAAAGTATTCTGAATATTTGTGTTCGCAACGGCAGTTTCGCGTTACATTTGACGAAACAAAGGCTTATGTCCCCTACATAGTATTCTATTTCCACACATATGAAGGCCGTCAAAAGATTCTCGCTTTTGCGAACCAAACTGGCGTTCCAGCTTTATCGCAACCACTGAAAAATTTCAAGAAGATACGGATGGTACTGCCGGACCTTGATACACAGAAAGCAATTGCTGGTGTCATTGAGCTTCTGAATAGTAAGATTGAAAACAATAATCATATAAACGATAATTTACTTCAGCAACTTCAAGCAATCTACCAAGCCAAGTTTGGCAAAAATACAGTGGCACCGGATATGTTAGGCCGCTTGTCTGATATCTGCTACTACTCGCAACGTAGGATAGCTGTTGCCGATCTGAGTCTGGAGACCTATTACTCCACGGAAAATATGCTTCCGGAAAAAGCTGGAGCAGTAATAGCTTCATCACTTCCAAGCACAGCGCAGGCAGTAGGATGCATTCCCGGAGATGTTTTGGTCTCCAATATCCGACCGTACTTCAAAAAGATCCTTTACTGCTCAGCTTCCTGTGGATGCTCTAACGATGTTCTTTGCTTTGAACCATCAAATGCAGAATTGTCGGCCTTTCTATTTAGCACTCTTTTCGATGATCGGTTTTTCGACTATATGGTGGCCGGATCAAAAGGGACAAAGATGCCGCGCGGAGATAAGCAGCAGATAATGGCTTACCCCATTGTAGTTCCGGCAACTGATGAACTATCGGCATTTAATGAGATAGCATGCCCCATTCTGGCGAAAGTTGAAACCATGAAGGGTGAGAACAAACGACTTTCTGAATTGCGAGATACTCTCTTGCCTCGATTGATTTCAGGGGAAATTGATGTATCTGAGGTTGTCACCTAAGCCGCTAAATTATCGTTTTCAATAGATTGGAAATATACCATTAACATAGGAATGATTATTATGGGACAGTATGACTTTTCGTATGAATTACCTTCAGACTTTACTAACCGTGTGACCCAGTTATTGCAGCAGACTTCTTGCGATACGCGTTTAGCGGATGCTTTTCGTAATTGTGAGTTTGAGTATGAAGATCTTGGACTCGCCTATTATGCGGGGCTTAGGGGCGATAATTGGGATAAGCATGCTTTGGATTTTACTTTCGAAGGCCAAAACACATATATTGAGATTCTACGAAATAACCAAAACGAATTAAAGAAAGCGATGGCAATGGGTCTCCGATCCACTTCTTCAGGCTTCCTCATAAGGAATCTGGTTTTTCTTGTTTGTGATTGCAGCCAAATACCGGCAACTGATGAGGAAAGACTAAATGCAGACATTTCAGCAGCAAATGCTGTGTTGAATGATTTAGTTAAGATTAGTGAGCGGCTTAGCACAAATGCGACGTATAAAAAAGGAACCCCAGAAAACAGCATTAACGATTATTTCCGAGATGCACTATTACTTATGGGTTATAGTGAGGTCAAGGACCAAACTCGCCATGGCATCTCTTTATCCGGGAAAGATGCTGGCGAAGTTGATATCTTGATTTCAAAAGATGGGAAAGAAATAGCAGTTTTTGAAGGGCTAAAACTAGCTAGCGTTGATTCTGCATACATCAACACCCACTTATCAAAGGCCATAATTAATTACAACGCTCTTGGCACCGCAACATTTATTGTCGCCTATGTTTCAAGTTACGACTATGAATCGTTTTGGAACAGGTATTTTGAGTATTTGGAAAGGTATCAATACCCACTTCAAATAAAGCGAACATTGAAAACGATGACTTCTCCAAATGCAGCAGTTCGAATAGCCAACATGATTCTGTCTCGCGATGGGTTCGATTTTCCCGTTTTCTTTATGACTATAAACATAGAATAATAGTTTACTGAAAGCACCCTCTCCCGAGTTATTTGTAAGTGGATTGATGCTTCCACGTTTTTGCATAAGTTGCTTTTTCTTTCTTCCTCATAAACTCCCAAAGGAGGCTCCACCATGTTCTTTACAGAAGATACCTACGAGCAGGCCGTCATAGAACTGTTCGAGGGCATGGGCTATACCCATATCTATGCGCCGGACATGAACCGGACGGACTATTCCAGCCCGCTGCTGGACTCTGTTCTGCAGGACTGCCTTGTTCGGATCAACAAGGGACTGCCCATAGAGGCAATCCAGGAGGCGCTGACCAAGCTTCGGACCTTTGAGAGCGGGAGCCTCGTCCAAAAGAACAGGGCCTTCATGGATTACCTCCAGAACGGCATCACGGTGAAGTACTATGTCAAGGGAGAGGAACGCTCATCCATCGTCTATCTGCTGGACTATGCGAACCTGGACCGCAACATATTCTATGTGGTCAATCAGTTTACCTTCATCGAGAACGGCAACAACCGGCGTCCGGATATCATTCTGTTTGTAAATGGACTGCCGCTGGTGCTGATGGAACTAAAAAGCCCTTCCAAGGACGAGGTCGGCGCCGAAAACGCCTACAACCAGATCCGGAATTATATGCAGGACATCCCTTCGATGTTCTATTACAACGCGATCTGTGTGATCAGCGATCTCTCCACTAACAAGGCCGGCACGATCACTTCCGGTCTGGACCGGTTCATGGAATGGAAAACCAAGGACGGCAGCTATGAAAACACCGCCTACGCGCAGTTTGATACCTTCTACGAGGGCATGTTCCAGAGAGCGCGGCTGCTGGACATCGTAAAGAACTTTATCCTGTTCTCCGGGGACAGCCAGAAGCCCATCAAGATCCTCGCAGGCTATCATCAGTATTTCGCTGTCCGGAAGGCTATTGAGAAGGCAAAGCACGCCACCGTGACAGACGGCAAAGGCGGCGTCTTCTGGCACACCCAGGGCAGTGGAAAGTCCCTGTCCATGGTCTTCTATGCTCACCTGCTGCAGGACGCACTGGACAGTCCCACCATCGTCGTCATGACGGACCGAATTGACCTGGACGACCAGCTCTACGCCCAATTCTCCAAATGTGCGTCCTTCCTCCGCCAGACGCCGGTTCAAGCCACCAGCAAAGAGCATTTGAAATCCCTGCTGGACGGCAGAGCGGCCAACGGTATCATTTTCACAACCATGTTCAAGTTTGAGCGGGGCGAAAGACCGTTGTCTGAGCGCAGGAACATTGTGGTCATGGCGGACGAGGCCCACCGCGGCCAGTATGGGTTTGACGAGCGCATCGTCATGAGTGAAAACGAAGCCGGCCAGCAGGAGGCCCGAATTGTAGTTGGCAATGCCCGAATCATCCGTGACGCGCTGCCCAACGCTACCTTCATTGGCTTTACCGGAACGCCCGTCTCCTCCAAGGATCGGAACACCCGGGAGGTCTTTGGCGATTACATTGATATCTACGATATGACCCAGGCCGTGGAGGACGGCGCCACGCGGCCCGTGTACTACGAGAGCCGGGTTGTGCACCTGAAGCTGGACGAGAACACCTTGGCGTTAATTGACGCCACCTACGATCTTCTCGAAGCGCAGAGCACCCCGCAAACCATCGAGAAGAGCAAAAAGATGCTGGGCCAGATGGAGAGCGTGCTTGGCGCCGATTCCACTATCGCCTCCCTCTGCGACGACATCGTGACGCATTACGAAAAGAACCGGGCAAACCTGTTGACCGGCAAGGCTATGATCGTGGCTTACTCCAGACCCATCGCGATGAAGATCTATCGCCGAATTCTGGAGATCCGCCCAGACTGGAACGAAAAAGTCGGCGTTGTGATGACCGGCGGCAACAACGATCCGGAGGACTGGAAGGAAATCATCGGCACGAAAGCCAGGAAGGAAGAACTCGCCAGAAAATTCAAGGACAACAACGATCCGATGAAGATCGCCATCGTTGTGGATATGTGGCTGACTGGTTTTGATGTTCCGTCGCTGGCGACCATGTACGTCTATAAGCCGATGCGCGGCTATAATCTGATGCAGGCCATCGCCCGTGTAAACCGGGTGTTCCAGGACAAGGAAGGCGGCTTGGTGGTGGACTACGTCGGTATCGCCTCCGCCTTGAAGGCTGCCATGAACGAGTATACCGCCCGCGATCGCTCCAGGTATGGCGATATGGACATTGCCAAGGTCGCCTACCCCAAGTTCCAAGAGAAGCTGCAGGTCTGCAAGGATATTTTCCATGGCTTCGATTTCAGCGGTTTCTTTGGTGGCACGCCTCTTGTCATGGCAAAGCTCATCGCCGGCGGTGCGAATTATGTGCTGGACGCCACTGTGAAAGAACGCCAGGAGCAGTTCCTGCGGGAGGCCTTCCTCCTAAAGCAGGCGCATTCCCTCTGTTCCAGTATGACGACGGAGCGGGAGCGCCACGAGGCAGCGTACTTTGAGTCTGTGCGCTCCACTGTCAGCAAGATTACTGTGGGCGGCAACGGAAAGATCCTGTCGCTGAAGGAGATCAACCAGCAAATCAGCGACCTCCTGAAAGCCAGCATCCAAAGCGAGGGCGTCATCAACCTGTTTGACAGCAAGAAGCATGGCGAAAACTTCTCCCTCTTCGATCCGGCTGTCCTGGAGGAGATCTCCAAGATGAAGGAGAAAAACATTGCCATTGAGATCTTGCGGAAGCTCATGGCTGAGCAGGTCAGCATCTTCCGACGGACGAATCTAGTGCAGTCTCAGAAGTTCTCTGAGAAGATCACCAAGCTGATGAATGCCTACTACAATGGGCTGATCACCAACGAGGAGGTCATCAAGGAGCTGCTGGAGGCCGCGGAGGAGATTTCAAAGCTCCAGCAGCAGGGCAAGACGCTGGGCCTCACGTCGGAGGAAATGGCCTTCTATGACGCTCTGACGCGCCCTGAGGCCATCAAGGATTTCTACCAGAACGACGAGCTGGTGGCCATGACCCGCGAGCTGACCGAGATGCTGCGAAAGAACCGCACCATCGACTGGGAGAAAAAAGAAACAGCCCGCGCGGCCATGCGAAAGATGGTCAAGCGGCTGTTGAAGAAGTATAAATACCCGCCCGAAGGCGTCGAAGACGCCATCAACACAGTCATCAGCCAGTGCGAGCTTTGGACGGACAATTACGTAGCATAATATCGCGCTTGCAAAGATACGCAAGTGAATAATCAAAAAGCGGATATGGCGCTCTGTCTTTCATGAGCGCCATATCCGCTTTTTTGCTAGGACCTATAATTCACTCTGATGGATATCCAATATCTGGTTTGCGAGTCATTAGGTGCGGAAACTGTCACGGCGTTCCAGACAATAGAGAAAGACCCTCTGTAGATGAAATTCTGATGGAAAAGCTGCGGTGACGGATGCTCCGTAGCGGTGCTGCCAGAACCGACCTTGCCTAGGTAGTCCCGTGAGACACAGCTGAAGCTCTGCCGAAAGGATATATTGCAAAATACGAATGCAGTACAATCAGAATAACCAAGGCAATGCCGCCAATGTTCTTCCCGTTAGTGGCATTGTGTTTTTGCTGATACAATGATATAATTTTTTTGCCAAAATGAAACGAATGCAAAACTATTGACTGTCTTTCAGCGAATATATGTACAGAACAATCCTTCTGGCCGAGTTTGGAGATTCAAATGAGTATTGATAAAGAGGCTTCCCTGATCAAACGGATCCAGAGGCAGGGAGATCGGCGCGCCGCAGAGGAGTTGATCTCAGCCCATTACCGAGAGATCTACGCCTATGTTTTCCGTCAGACCGGGGATCTGGAAACCGCCATGGACCTCACGCAGGAGGTCTTTCTGGCGGTCCTGCAATCTATTCATCGGTACGATCCGAAAAAGGCTGGCTTCCGCACCTGGCTCTATCGGATCGCGTCCAACAAACTGGCGGATCTCTTCCGGTCGCCGGCCTATCGGTTCCGGCAGAAAACCATACCGTTGGAAGAACTGACCCTCCCGGCCAACGGCTCACCCGAGGAGCAATGGCTGGATGCGGAGGAGCTGCGACAGCTCCAGCGGCACATTGCGGAGCTCCCGGACGAGCTGCAGAGCATCCTGCGGCTGCGCTTCTATGGGGAAAAGAACTTTCGGGAAATCGCAGAGATCCTTTCCCTGCCGGAGGGAACGGTCAAGACCAGATACTACGCGGCAATCCGCACGCTGCGAAAGGAGGCAGGCGAATCATGACGATCCAGTATCCGAGCGAGGAACAAATCCGGTTATCCGTTCATGAAATCTGTGAACGAGCGCCGCTGACAAAGCGACCCACGATCCTATCCTTCCTGCGGGATATGTCTCGCAACCTGGGCCTTCGCCAGATTTTTGCCGGCACGTGGGATGTCATTGCAATCTGCTGTACGCTGTTTGCCTTCGTCGGCGTCGTTGGGGCCATGGAGCTGCGGACGTCGGTCGATCCGCAACAAAACGTACCGGTTTTCCTGTTCGCGTTTTCTCCCGTGTTTCTCTTCCTGCTGTTTTCGCTTTCGGTCTGGAAAGAGGCAGAGGGACCGGCCTGGCCAATCAAGATGACCTGCCGCTATACGGTCCGGCATCTGATGGCCTTTCGGGTGTTCTGCATCACCTGCCTGAGCTTTGCCGCGGTGGGCTTTTATACGCTGGTTCTGTCCTGCGTTTTCCGGCTCCCGGGCCTGCTGCTGCTCAGCGTCTCTCTTTCGTCGCTGTTTCTCTATTCGCTGATCCAGATTCAGGCCGCATTATCACTTCGGTCCAATTGGGCGGCCTGCGGTCTGCTGGCCCTGTGGGTGTTCGGGAACTGCGCCGCCGCCCTGCTTTGGCCCCGGTTCTACTGGGAACTGCTGCAGGCAGTCCCTGCTTTGGCCTGGGTTGCGGTAGATGCTCTGCTGGCCGGAATGTTCTGCAATCGATATGGTATCTATGTACGGAGGACTTGTTATGCTGAAAGTATGTGACGTAACGAAACGCTATGGCCGTTTCACGGTTCTGGAACACATTGATCTGGAATTCACACCCGGCGTTTATGGCCTGCTGGCGCCAAACGGCGCCGGAAAAACCACGCTGATGAAAATGCTGACGACCCTGGCCTTTCCGACTGAGGGCGAGATTCGGTATGACGGCGTGGAGATCGGCGCCATGAACGCCGCCTACCGGGATCTGCTGGGCTATCTCCCCCAGCAGATGGGCTACTATCCCAATCAGACCCCGGCGCAATTCCTGAGCTACCTTGCCGTCCTGAAGGGAATGGAGAAGGACGCCATTCCGGCCCGGGTGGAGGAGCTGCTGGAATTGGTTGGCCTTTCGGAAGTGAAGCGCAAGCGGATGAAGACCTTTTCCGGCGGCATGATCCAGCGGGTGGGCATCGCCCAGGCCATGCTGAACGACCCCAAGGTGCTGATCCTGGACGAGCCCACGGCGGGGCTGGACCCCAGCGAGCGGGTCCGCTTCCGGAATATCATCTCCGGTTTATCCAAGGATCGGATCGTGATCCTCTCGACCCATATCGTCTCCGACGTGGAATCCGTGGCGAATCAGTTGGTTTTCCTCAAGGACCACAGGGTCGCCGGAGAGGGCTCCCCGGAATCCTTCTGTCGGGACCTGCGCGGGAAGGTTTTTGAGATCACCCTGCCGGATACGGAGCTGCCGCAGTTCGAGCAGGCCCATGCCGTTCTCTCCATACGCCAGGAACACAATCGCGTCCACCTTCGCTTCACAGGAGGCAGCCTGCCTGCGGAGGCGGCCCCGGCGGAGCCGTCCCTGGAGGACGTGTTCCTGGTGTTCTACAGGTAGCCGCCATGCGAAAAATCGGTATGGAGCTTCGGCTGCTTTTGCGGGATCGGTTCTCGTGGGGGTTCCTGGCGGCGTTTGGGTTGTTGAATTGGGCCATCATTCAAATCACCCTTCCCCCAGCCGGCGCGGGCTGGGAATTGGAAGAGCTTTTGCCCGACCTGCTGGGGATCTCGGACGCGCTGCTGTATAACAAGCTCCTCCCCGCGGTGCTGGCGGAATCCGGGTTTCTCTGCTTCTGGCTGGTACTGACGGGCCTGGAACGGGAGCGGGTCGCGGGAACCGCGCCCATTACTTATACGACCAAAACAGGCCGAAGCATGGCAGGAAACCGGATCCTCACCGGGCTTGCCGCATCGACGTTTATATTTTTGATCCTCTCCGGCCTGTCTGTCGGCTGCTTCTTCGCCCTGCATCCGGCGAGGAACGTTTACCTGCAAGCCCACAGCGCGCAGAGCCCCTCCTTCGCCGCTCATATCGCGGCCTGTCTGCTGCTCTGCTGGGGGATTCTGCTGAGCTTCGGTCTGCTGACCGGGGCCGCTGGGCTGCTGTTTCGCAGCGCCTTTCCCGGGTTTCTGCTCGTGGCTGCGCTGCTCGCGGTCTGGCTATTCACCGTCCGCCTCTGCAGGCCGGAGCCGGCCCTCTGGCAGTGGCCGCTGATCTGGAATCCGGCCAACGTCCTGCTCGCCGTCGAAGACGAAAAGCTGATGCTTCGGATATCCCGCTGGTTTCTGGGGAGCGATCCGGCCTGCCCCCTGGTCGGGCTGGAGCCGGAGCTCGTCGGCTCCTGGATCCTCTTCGGAGCCGGACTGTTCTTTGCCGCCTGGCGAGGCTTTCTCAAAAAGGAGATGTAGCGAAATGAGGATCCTCCGATTGGAATGGAAGAAATACTTCCGCCCAGGGCGGCTGCTGCTGGTTTTTGCGCTGCTCTGCTGTTTCTGCATTGCCGTCTCGAGAAGCCAACGGAAAGCTGTTTCTCTGACCGATACGGCCTCCTACCCGGAGCAGATCACGATCTATGACACGGTGTACGGTTGGCGCAGTATTGATCTGCTGTTTCACGATTACTTATTGAATGCTTATGGAGGCGTTATTACAAAACAGGATGTTCCAAAACTATCGGCAGAGCGGGAATACCTGTTGGAGCAAATCATAGCTGCTTCGGAGCAAGATCCCGTCTTGCTCCGAAATGGAGTAATGTTTTATCCGGACTGGGAAACTTTTGGGAGTGAATACCAGGAAGATGCGACGGAGCCTTCCGAAGAGGATAACGTCTATATTTGGTCTCTGGTCAATGGGCAGATGCAAATGCAGGGGACGGATCATCCCGTTGGATTTCTTTCCAAATACCAAACCGTGATCGACCGGGTCGAATCAAATGGCGTCTACCATGTAATGAGTTACGATCTTATCGCGATTCTGAAGGACAATTTCCTGATCGTGATCGTTTTCTCCTGCGGAACCCTGCTGCTGACGGTGCCCTATGGCGTCCTGGAGGCCAAGAGCCGCACCGAAGGCCTGTCCGCCGCCACAAAAACCGGCAGAAGACACTACGCGAAAAAGCTCACAGCCGCGGTCCTGGCCGCCGCGCTCGTGATCGGGCTGGGGATCCTTCTTGCGGTCCTGGCCTTTTCTCAATGGAAGGTCTCCCGATATTACGGCTGCGACGTCGGAGACGCTATGGATATTTGCTGGGATATCAGCTCCTGGAAGGGTGTGACCTTCGGCGCGTATTACGGGCTCAGGCTGCTGCTCCTCTTCCTGCTGGGCCTCTGCGTGAACATACTGGCGGCGATCCTGTCTCTCCGGCTCAGTAATTCCGTCACAGCCATCGCCTGTATCCTGCCCCTGGCTCTGCTCTTACTGGCCTATCATCTGGCCTATAACGCGCCTTCCATCGGCTTTTTGGAGCCTTTTGACACGTCCGGGCATCCCCATGAGGTCGCCGCCGGCCTGTTCCTCCTGACGGTCGGCATCACTGCCGCAAAGCTCTGGACCGGCAAAAGAAAAGACATTCGCGTATCGTAATGCTATTATCCAATAAAAGGAGATGTAACGTAATGCGGATCCTCCGATTGGAACTGAAAAAATACTTCCGCCCCGTGCGGATGATGCTGGTGCTGGCGCTGCTTTGCTGTTTCTGCTTTGCCGTTTCCGAAAGCCAGCGGAAGGCGCTTTCCCTGACCGATACGGCCTCCTATCCGGATCTGATCACGAGCGGTGATCGGTTGTCCAAACGGCGCAGCCTCGATCTGCTGTTTCACGATCAGCTGCTGGAGCACTACGGGGAAACCGTCACAGCAGCGGATCTTCCCCGGCTTGCATCTGAGCGGGAGCAGCTGCGAAACCAGATCATCGCCGCGGCCGCGGAGGACCCCATTGTTCTGCGATATGGAATGGAGTTCGATCCGGAAACAGAAGAATTCAGAGCCCCGGTTGGCAAAGAAGTCGTCGGAACACTATCGCAGGAAGATTGGGACTATATCAATGCCTGGGAAGCCGGGACAATGCGGCTGAAGGGAATGGATCATCCCATCGGCTTTCTCTCCCAAAACAAAACTGTGATCGACTGGATCGAAGCAAAGGGCGTCTACCACGTCATGAGCTACGATCTCATCGGGATGCTGGAGGACAATTTCCTGATCGTGATCGTCTTCTCCTGCGGCGCCCTGCTGCTGACGGTGCCCTACGGCGTCCTGGAGGCCAAAAGCCGCACCGAGGGCCTGTCCGCCTCCACAAAAACCGGCAGAGCCCACTACAGCAGGAAGCTCGCCTGCGCGGCCCTTGCGTCCGGAATCGTGATCGGTCTCGGGGTCCTACTGGCGGTTCTGGCCTTTTCCCAATGGAAGGTCTCCCGGTACTACGGCTGCGACGTCGGCGACGCAATGAATATTTGCTGGGATAATACCTCCAATCTTCTCTTTCACTCAACCGCCTATCGTCGCTTTTTTAATACGACCTCCTGGAATGGTGTGAGCTTCGGCGCGTATTACGGGCTCAGGCTGCTGCTCCTTTTCCTGCTGGGCCTCTCCGTGAACCTGCTGGCGGCGATCCTGTCTCTTCGGATCAAGAACGCCGTCACGGCCATCGCCTGCACCCTGCCCCTGGCACTGCTCTTACCGGTCTATCATCTGGCCTATAGCGCGCTTTCTACCGGATTTCTTCACACATCCGGGCATCCGTGCGAGCTTGTCGCAGTCCTGTTCCTCCTGACAATTGTTATCACCGCCGCAAAGGTCTGGACCGCCAAAAGAAAAGACGTTTGTACGTGATTGATTTTTCAGCTAATAATGTACGCATAAGAAAACCCTCCAGCAAAGCTTCTGTGCAGTTCCGCTGGAGGGTCTTTCCCTTTATTCAAGCAGTTTTTGGCAAGAAAGCAAGCGCCTTGAAGCCTTTTTCGCAGAAAGCGGGACGGTCGTCCAGGAAAAGCAAATATAAGATGCGGGACGTCGGATCATGTGACCGGCGTCCCGCTATTCGATTTAGTTAATTTGGTCTCTTTGCTGCTGAGAATACCGCCTGGCGCCTTTCAGTTTGTAGCTTGGCTCAGCGTCCCCCACACCCCATATGGGAATACGCACGTCACCGACTGTGCCAGTCCAAAAGTGCACAGATCAGAACTGTTGCTTTGGAGCGCCTGCGCAAATGCTTCTCGATCCTCAAGCTTACAAACAAAGCCTGCTTCTGACTCGTCATAAACGCCGGCAACAGTACCGTTGTGGAAATCGACAAAGTATGTCGGGATTACCAGGTCTCCGTCAAATGGTTTGATATCTTCTATAGAAAAGGCCATCTCTACTTGCTTTGCCGCGTGATTTCGCAGATCTTTGGCCTGCCACCCACTGTTTGTGTTGTGCCATACTGTGATTTCTCCACTGGAGTAGTTATAGAGCGGTTCTTCCGGCTCATTTGGTTCGAGATCTAAATTGTAATACGACTGCAGCCAAACGAAGTAAACAACATAGCCATCTCCGGACCGCTTCAGCCCGATGTCGAACGAAAGGCCGTCTCCGTCGCTCTGTGAATAGGTGCCTCCTGTTTCGTCCAGGCTGCATACGAACTCTTCGGCAATCTCAGGCCAGACGGAGAGCAGCTCCTTCTGCGTCATGCCGATTTTTATGTCATGGGGAAGCGATAAACCGATGTTGGCACGAACCAAGATTGCATCTACGACAAAACCGTCGCCTGCGTCGGCAATGTCAATGTCCAAGTCATATTGATCCTCAGAAGAAAACCTCCACCCCCATGAGTCCCGTATAATTCCATCCTCATATTTGAAAGGGCCAGTGTTTGAGTGGAACTCTGATTCACCATACAACGCCTCCACATCCTTAGCCGGCATGCCAAGATAAAGATCGCCGAAATGATAAGCAAGGAGGGCCTCACGGCTGGCACTGTCCGCTGCATCAGCATTTTGTCCATTGCCTTTCTGCGTTTCGCTTGGATCTGCGATGGAAGGTCCGTCTCCACCTAAGTTTGGCTCAACCGGGTTTTGGTGGTTTTGTTCAGGCCATGGTCCCTCTTGTACGGGCTTTGGTCCGACAACAGGGTGAACTCGATTACCAAGACCGCGCAGCGCGAATGCGCTGACCACAACCAGGGCCAGGCAGGCAGCGGCCAAGGCACCCCGCATGAACATACGCTTGCTGCGGACGCCTGTATACTTCTTATTTTGCTGGCGTGCAATATACGTCTGTAAATGCTTGTCGTCTATCTCGCTGATCGCGTCAATCAGGATTGTTTGATCAGACATACTCACCATTCCTTTCCAGGTAGGCTTTCAAGCCTTTCTTGATTTTTACAGTTTCCCTTTGTACGGTTGATAGATGAACATTTAGCTGTTTGGCAATCACATCAAGCGTGTCACCCATGTAAAACCGTCCAATAAATACGTAGCGTTGACGTTCTGTCAAACTGTCCAGGTACTGATTGATCAGTTTACCGAGTTCCTTTGCCGAAAGCTCTGACTCCGGCGAATTCGTACTGTGCATAGTATCATACAAGTCTTCGATAGAAACAGTAAGCTCTGATGGGATACGGCTTAGCCTCGCTTTTTCTTTGTACTTGTTCAGCGCGTGATTCCGCATGATCTTAAGCACAAAGGAAGAGAACGGATTCGGCCGATTGGGAGGAATCGCATTCCATGTGCCAAAATATGTATCATTCAAACATTCTTCGCAGTCTTCCGTATCGTGTAATATGTTGAAAGCAATTTGCCAAAGCCTTTTCCCATATTTCCGTTCCGTTTCCTGGATTGCCTTTTCGTTTCTTTGCCAATACAGTTCTATGATCTGCTCGTCAGTAATCGCAAGACCCTGCAGCTTCGAACTTCTCGCCATAATCTTTTATCATCTCCGTTTCAGCATGAGAACGCTCTCATAAGAATAACTCAACTTTTTTCTGCGCTTTTTGCAGCGTTTTTCGGTTTTGATTCTTTTTCTCAGGCAGAATCTTGGTATATGACTGGTGTGTATAGCTATTTAATTTTTATTTTACATAAGAGATTACAAAAAGCAAGGAAAACAAATATTCTCTTGTAGCTGAATGTGCTTCAGCCACAACACTGTTGAAGGAAATCATGTGGCAAAAACCGCTGCATGAAGTAAAACAGCAACGGTTTCACATTGAACCGCTGCAGTGACTTTCCTGCTGCTTCTGGCGGGCTGCGAGAACGATGTGGAATCCACTGCAGCCAATATGGGCGAAACACCCATCGGGACAGTCCTGTCAGATACCGCCATGGAAACGCAGCGGATCACAGCGCCGGACCCCGACGACGACCTGAACGGGCCGGTTTACTCGGTGCCGCCCTATGTTCTGGAGGACGACGACCCGCTGTCCGCTGAAATTCAGGCAGCCCTGGCCGAAAAAAAGGCCAAGCTGATCTGGGCCGAGGACTGCTTCTCAGAGACCCGGCATGAGGCTAAAATCTGGCGTTATAGCTTAATCGACTGCAACGAGCTTTACGAGGAACTGATAGAGGAGCTTTTCCCGGACGCTACGGTGGAGAAACGTGAGGAGACTTTAGACGGGCTCCGTCTGGCACTGAAATCGGGTCAGACTTCTTTTGGCTGCATGGTGGATATCAATGGGTATTATATCAACTTTTTTCAACTTCCATCTGGACTGGGAGAGACGCTTCTGCCCAAGACGGCGGACTGGCTTTCTAAGAGGACCGGCGTGGAACAGCGTGAATGGACAGACTTCGATCCGACAATTACCAATGGTATTAAGAAGTATACCGCCTGTGTAGACGGAGTACAAGTTGGCGCGTTGTTTCACAACCACATTCTGGTCGATCTTATAGACTGCCACGGTGTGGATGTGAGCAATCTCGGATCGCTATGTCTGAGCCTTCCGATCTCTGTCGGCGCGGAGGCTGGGACGGTCAGGCTTTCCGATGTTTTTACGCAGGAGGAGTTGCGAGACACGCTGGAATCCCGTTTTAATCCCAATGAATCGACGATTGTGGTGTATCGCTCCTGCGAGATCTGTTATCTGATTGATGAAGCCAAAAGCCTGCTGGTCCCTGTCTGGTGGGTTAAAGGAGTCAATTTCAGCACGGAAACCGGTGAGGGAAAACCCTTTGAAATCATCTACGATGTCGAAACCGGAAGCCGATATACAACGTGAGGCTATGAACATGCACACAAATCAAAAGATTGTTTTTCTGTTGCTTTTTACGTTGCTGCTTTGCATGATTGGCTGTGAGATCGTAGGTCCTGACGGAAAGCCCATTTCGCAGCCGACCAGATCCACGGTGAATGATTGGGATGAAATGGATCTGGATTCGGAACTGCGACATGCTATTGAGGGTCGGTCATCCGGTATCTTGTGGCGGATTTCGGAGGAGTTCCGGCCAGAGGGGATTGCATCTGTGCGCCCCTATACCGCGCTGGATTGTGCTGCTCTGTGGCCGGAGCTGAAGGTGTTCGTTTTTCCGGAGATAATTCAAAGCGCTGAAATGCAACAGGATGGAAGCACTGTGCTGGAATATACCGACGGAGAGCAGAGCTTTTTTGCTTGGGTCAACACCAGCTCTCTGTATCTCGAAGATATTCCACAGGAGCGTGTTCCAGCGGTGCTTGAGCAGATTGCCAAGTATTTGGAAAAGAAGTCGGGCTTTGATCAGCGCCAATGGATTGGAATAGTTCCGGAGAATCAGTGGTTGAGCTATGGAATCGTGATCGATGGGATTTTCATGGATGTGAAGACGGATTCTCCGAACCCGGTCAGTTGCTTCTTCGCACAGCCAGACGGGACGATTGTTTTGCTGAACCCGATCCGTCCAGGAGTGCCACAGGAGACTTTTGCGCTTCAGGACTGTCTGAGTTTAGAAGAGCTCCGAAATACGGCAGAAACAGGTTGGGAGTCCAGCCTGTCCATGGTGATGGAACTGACGGGATGCAGTCTGATCTATTATCTTGATACGGATGAGGAGACGATCCGCCCCGGTTGGAGCATTACCGGAACCGGATACGATTATGATACCGGAAAAATGACGCCTGTCGAGATGCTGATCGACGCCATTACCGGAGATATCAAAAGGATGAGGTGACCATGTTCCGATACTATTTCAGAAAAATCATTGTCTGCCCGGCGACCTATATCAGCGCGGCGCTCCTGTTCCTGTCTATGATTCTGAGTCTTGATTCGGAAGCTCCCGCGCAGCCGGCCTATCTGTTTGATTCCTCCTATGCAATGGGATTGACGACGTACTTTCTCCCAGTGGCGGCAGTGCTGCCGATTTCCTTTCTCCGGCACGCCCTGCGTAAAGGAGGCGCCTGGCAGTTTCCGCTGATGCACAGCTCGCCCCGCCGCTACACGCTCGAAGGACTGGCTGCGGCCTTTGTGTCCGGTGCCTTGGTTCTGCTGCTCAGTGCGGCGCTGTTCCATCTGTACGTCATCCTCTTTTTGAAGGGGCCTGTTTCCTATGAAGATTCGCTTTTTCAAGAGATATACTTTTACTCCCGGATGTCCAACCGGGCGGGCTACCTGGTCCGGATCGGGGTCTATGCCGTCAACGCCGGGATGTATGCGGTGATCGCCTATGGGGTTTCCGGCCTGAGCGCGAATCAGTACATCTGCGCTGCGTCCGGCTTTGCGTTCTGGATCTCAGCCTCCGTCCTGGCCCAGACAGCCGCTCGGTTCGCCCCGGAGAACGCCCGGCTTGTGTTTTACGCCCTCGATCCGGGTCAGTGTACGCCTGGCGGCGTCATGACCCAGACCCGGGACGGCGGACTGATCCACCTGGCTGTCTACGTGCTTGTGATCGTGCTGCTCGCCGGCGGCGGATTCTACCTGCGTCTGAGAAGGAGGCTGCGTTATGGCTGAAATTCTTGCAATGTCCCGAAGCAGCCTGCGCAGACTGCTGTTCCGGCCCCGCTTTTGGGTATCTCTGCTCCTGGCGCTGGGTTGTGTGCTGATTGTCTTCTTCAAGGCACCGCCCTATCTGTCTGAGCGCGGGTATCAGCTCCAGGCGGCGGAGCCCTTTTTGATCCTGTTTCCGAGCTTCTTTCCGCAAATCCTCCTGCTGATCTCCTTCCTGCTGCTGGTGGGCGACGTTCCATTCCTCTATCCCGGTATGGAGATCACGGCGATCCGCAGCTCCCGGCAAAAATGGCTGGCTGCGCAGATCCTCGCCGCCATGGCCGCGGCTGTGCTGTGGCTTCTGTTTCTGCTGGCCTGTACGGTGCTGGTGTTCTCCGGCCATATCAACTTTCCAAACGAATGGAGCATTTTCCTGAAGGCACTTGCCCGTTCGCCCGGCGCTATGGAGTCTGTCGGAATGGGGCTGGCAGACGCGCCAACTACGCATCTCTTCGAGGGAACCAGTCCCTACGCCCGTTTTGGCTGGATGTTCCTGTTTCAGCTCCTTCTGCTCTGGAGTATGGCGCTGTGGTCGCTGGCCTTCAATCTCTGGACCCGCCGGAGCTATGGCTGCATGATCACGGTGAGCTTCTGGGTGCTGCGCCGGGTGGTCAAGGAGTTTGCGATGACGACCCAAAAGGATTATTCCTTCCTTTCCCCAATGAGCCTGGTGGATTTGAACCAGAAAACGCTGACACAGGAACGGATCATATATATCGCCTTGTTCTTCCTGCTGCAGATTGCTGTTCTCTGGATTCTCTCCGCCCTGCGCATCAAGCGGGAAGACCTCTCCAAAGCAGGGTGAGCCGATGGACAGATTTTCTTCTTTGTTTGGCGGCCTGCCCTATGACGTTGCGTCAGTTGGATATTTCCGGCTACTGTTCTATCTGCTGCTGCTTCTGCTGGGAGACTGCGCAGGAGGAGTCCCCGCGGCCAGACTGCTCTTGAAGCCCCAGAGCTTCGTCCTGCTTCGGGCTGGCTGGCGGCGCTGGCTTTGGAGGGTGCTTTCCAGGTGCTTTGCTTCGGTGTTGGCGCTTTGCCTGCTTCTGCTGCCCGTTGGCTTGCTTCGCGTGCCCACGGAGGAAACGGTCCGGGCCTGGCTGCTCTTTACTCTTCACATGGAGATGCTTGCCGCGGTGCAGGTGTTGTTGATCGCATTGTATCAAAACGCATTGATTGCAACCGTGTCTGTGACCTTCGTGCAGTTGGCCTCGCTGTTTCTGAGCAGCCGGCTCCCCGGCGCGCTGCCGCTGCTCCTGCCCGGCAACTGGGGTGCCTTGGCCCGCACAGCGGAGTTCGGAGCAAAGCAAGACAGCTTCCCGCTTTGGGCTGCGGCAGTCCTGAATGCTGTCGTGCTGCTGCTGATTGCACTGTTTGGATGGTGCTTCGTGCGCCATAAGAAAATGAGAGAATAGGAGACTTATCATGATCGTATTGGAAAATGTCTCGAAAAACTTCAAGGAAAAAACGGTCCTGCAAAAGACGGACCTCACGATAGAGAGAGGAAAGATCACCGGCTTTGTTGGGCGCAACGGCTCCGGCAAGACGGTACTGTTCAAGCTGATCTGCGGCCTGCTTCGGCCCACCACCGGCACCGTCACCGTACAGGGCAAGCAGTTGGGTAAGGACTGCGATTTCGCCCCGGACGTGGGCGTGCTGATCGAAACGCCCAGTTTTATTTCCTATGAATCCGGCTATCGGAATCTGCGGGACCTGGCGGCGATCCGGAAAAAGATCAGCCCCGAGGAAGTACGCGCCGCGATCCGCTCGGTGGGACTGGATGATACGGACAAAAAATGGGTCGGCAAGTATTCTCTCGGCATGCGCCAGCGCCTCGGTATTGCCCAGGCTATCATGGAACATCCCGCGCTCTTGATCCTGGACGAGCCCATGAACGGGCTGGACCGGGGCGGCGTGGAGGAAATGCGGAAGCTGTTCGGTTCTCTCCGGGACAACGGCACGACGATCCTGCTGGCCTCCCACGCGGCGGAGGATATCGACCTGCTCTGCGATACGGTCTATGAGGTGGCAGAGGGAATGGTCACTAAACGTACAAAAAACTAACTGTTGCTTTCTGAACACTTTCTGATAGAAAACATCGCAGGAGGTACTTACAGTGGATTCTATAATCAGATGTGCTGTGTGCGGAATTCACGCGCAAGTAGTTGTTGGTCCCGACGAGATATGTTATTGTTCAGCCTGTTATCAGATGGCGTATCCAAATACTCTCTGGGGACAGCGACACAGTGCAGCAAGGCAGAGGAGGATTCTGGAATTGGCACGAAGCAAAATCAGGCAGCCTCATAAAAAAGTAAGATTGTCCTTGCTGCATTGACTGCTTTTTCAAGAGCATTATCCTGGGTTCACTGCCACGAAAGCCGTACTTTCTGCAAATATGATTGGATTGTATGTTACCTTTTTACTTTGCCAAGCGTTAATTTAGTGAAGGCCATAAAGAATTTTCGCAGGAGGCAATGATTCCTTGAAAACAGAAAAAAATACCCATCATCCTGAGTTGTCAAATCAGTATCGAGCCAGCGATGACCGGAATACGGACTATCTCACGATTGCAAGCGCTGACGCAGAGCGGCTGCGCAGGGCGAAAATACAAATGAGGCGGAAAAAACAGCGCAAACGCAAAAGAATTGTCCTGTCCGGGATCGCACTCTGTCTTGTATTGCTGGCAGCGCTTCTCCTGTCCCATTTTGGAAGGAGAAACGCTGATGAAGGAACGCATCCTGGGACAGATACCACCCAAAATTCTTCGATGTCGGAACTCCCTGCGGGCTGGAGCTGGCAGCAAATGACTGAGAAGGATCTGTCCCGGGGGACCTTGGTGCTGGTCAACCGGGATCACGCTTACGACCCTGAACTGCCGCAAACGGTGAGCGTCTTCGACAAAAAGACGCAGAGCTACTTCGTGAAAGATAAGATCCTCAGTCTGCGCGAAGACACAGCGGACGCGCTCAATCAGTGGATGGATGCCTTCGCCGCGGAGAGCGGCAAAACAGACGTCAACATCGTCGCCGGCTGGCGCAGCTATGAAGATCAGGTCTACTTGTACCAAAACGCGGTGGATTCCAAGGGTCAGGCCCACGCGGACGCCTATCTCGCGCTGCCCGGTTGCAGCGAACATCACACCGGGTTGGCCGTCGATCTGGATACATACAACATCGAAGACGGCACCAGCGGCGGCTTCGACGGCGAGGATGCCTATGCCTGGGCGGTGGAACACGCCTGGGAATACGGCTTCATCCAGCGCTACCCGCCCGAGAAAAGCGGGATCACCGGAATCGACTATGAATCCTGGCACTTCCGCTATGTTGGCATCCCCCACGCCTACATCATGCAAACGCAAAACCTGTGTCTGGAGGAATACCTCGACTACCTGCGCAAGTACCCCTTTTCCGGTGAACACCTCACCGTGAGCTGCCTCGGAGCAAGCTACGAGCTCTATTACTGTCCCAAGGACCAGGTGGCCGTACCCGCAAGCGATTCCTACACGATCTCCGGCAATAACGTGGACGGGTATATCGTCACGGTCCCGAAACCTTGACGATATGCGGTATGATTATGAAAGCAGAGACATCAACGGGAAAGTAATAACAGTGTTGAGAGCTTACGAAATCCGGAAATTCGGGAAAATACTCCCAACAAGCAAAGCAATCCATATTGGTTTTTCAAAGTACAATGCCGTCAGCAGATGTTTTCCGCTGACGGCATTGTTTTTTTGTTTACGCGCAGCTATAATCACATGTATAAATTGGAAAAGAAAAAAATGAAATCGTATGTTACCTTTTCCGTTGCTCAAGCATTAAATAAGTGAAAGGCCTTTTCAAAGCAGTTTTTCACACGAAGGCAGGTGGTGTAATCTTGGATCAACAAATCTATACGGAGGCGGTCAAACGGAACAGCCATCGGGTGTTTCTGCTGGCCCTGTCCTTCACCCGGCAGCGGCAGGACGCGGAGGACGTGATGCAGACAGTTTTTCTTAAGCTGTGGAAGCATCCAGTGGTCTTCAGCAACGAAACGCACATGGACAAATGGTTGACCAAGGTGACGGTCAACGAGAGCCGGAGCCTGCTGCGGGCCAGAGCCCGGGAGCCGCTCTCCATCGACGAGCTGGAAGCCCTGGGTACGGCTGCCGGGGAACCGGAGGAGTTTGATTTGATTTCCGCGGTTTTGCGGCTTCCGGAACCCCTGCGCGCCGTCATCCACCTGTATTACTACGAGGATCTGCCGGTCAAGGAGATCGCAAGTCTGCTGAATATCAGTCAGGCGTCGGTCAAAATGCGGCTGGTCCGGGGACGAAAACGCTTGAAATCTGAGTTAACGGAGGGCGAAGGATCATGACAAAAGATCAATATCGTGAAGCATTTTCCAAGATTCAGCCTTCCAAAGAGGCTGTCGATCGCTTAATGGCGATCCCGGAAGAACACCCTAAGCGCAGGGCTTCGATCCGGCTTGGCGCATTGATTGCCGTAGCCGCGGTGGTTATCCTGCTGCTGGGCGGTACGGTTTACGCGTTCTCTCATTGGTTCCAGCTGACAGACGGAAGCCAAATCGAGGACCCAAATCAGTTGGAAAGCGGCGAGCCGTCCCGCCCTGCCCCGCAGAACGGTATCAGGCTGGAGGACACGGGAGAGGGCAACTATATCGGCTTCACCCTGGACGGCTGGAGCTTGCCGGATCGAAAGAATGGCGCAAACAACATCATGCTGAAGGGAGTCGCGGTAAACCGGCAGCCCGATTCCCAGGCCACGTTGAACGCAGATGCCCTTGCGGAGGCCTATACGCAGTATTTCCCCATTACGCCGGATGACGAGAAGCTCTGCGTCCAGATCCTGGACCGGGACGGTCTGGGGTACCGGGACTACTTTACCCGCTATGAGACGGAGCTGGTGAAGGAAGGGACCCTGAACGGCCTGGATACCGTCTGGCTCACCATCAACGGAGCGCCAAATGATTACGGCAGCCCGGAAGACACGTATCATCTCTTCTGTCACAGCGCGGAGCTGCACTGCACCTTGGTGGTCAGCTCCAACCGGGGCTTCGAGCGTTGCGAGGAAGCTCTCTCTCACCTGACGCTGGTGGACTCCGGGGTGCCGATCCGGCGGCAAGCGCTGACCGTCTGTGGTCTGCGGCTGCGGGAGCTTCCGGAAGGGTTTGAGATCGACTTGGAACACACAGGGACTCTGGAAGGCAGCATGCCAGGCTGGGAGCAAAAGGACCCCAACGCGGATCTGAGCGGGGCCTACGCCCGCCTTTCTCTGATCCGTCCGTCGGACGGGCTGTGGATCCTTCTCAATGCGGAAGCCTCCCACGATAACTATGAACACGTAAGCGGCTATACCCTCAACCGAACTGGGACGCTGAACGGTCATGAGATCCTTTGGTTTGACAAGTCCGAAGGCGTCGAACTGTTTTACCGCTTTGAAGACGGGACCCAAGTCTGCCTCTACGCCAAGGGCAGCGGTGCGGAGGTCGAAGCGATCCTGGAGGAGCTGGCGCTTCACGTGGAACCGGTCCCCATAGACTTGCTCAAAGGAGCTCCCCTGGAATTCTTCGGTCTTGCTCAGGGTTGAACTGAATCACGAATAAAAGAGGAATGATCTATGAAAAAACGATTGATTAAAATGATAGCGCTTCTACTGACGCTTCTGCTGCTGTTTAACGGCTGTGGAAAACCGGAAGATCAATCAAAACCGGAAAACACAGAGAAGCCTGCAAACACTACCGTGCGTGTTACAATGCCAGACGGTACGGAACCTTCCGCTTCTGAAAAACTCGATCTGCCGAATGAAGTCCGGCTGGATGGCGATACATTGCTGGATATCTGCCCATCGGAAGACGGATACTTGCTGCTCTCCAGAGGTATGTATGGCTATCATCTGTCGTCGCTGGACGAAAATCTGACCGTCGGGGAGACCGTTGACCTCCCGGAGCGTTCCCCGGAGAGCATCCTGGAAGCAGGCGGCAGCCGCTGGACGTTAGAGCGTGCGGAAAGCGGCTATGCAGTCTTCTGTGATGGAGCGCTTTGGACAGAAACAGAACGGGACACGTTCCAAAATCAGCTCGTATGGTCAGATAATACCCTCTACACGGTTCAGATGCGGGAGCTCTGGTGCGGCAAGAACAAGGTCGCCATGCCGGACAAGCCCGGGACAAGCTATGACGTGACCTGCGTGGTACGGGTCAACGGTCAGACCTTCGCGCTGGTAGAGGGCTGGACAGACCATAGGCTGTCGGGCCAATGGCTCTGCCCCATCGACGGAAACACCACGCAGCTTAGCTTGCCGGCTTCGGAATTCCCGATTACAGCGGAGTTTGCATGCTGGAATGAAAACGGAGTCTGGTTGGTCTCTGGCTCGAAGCTGTACACAACGGACGGGACAAGCGTTTCCGAGCTCTGCGATCTGGCAGCGCAGGGTGTGAACATTTCGGAGATGACGCGGATCTTGCCGCTTGCGGACGGAACCTTTCTGGTTTTGCAGTGGGACAGCTTGCTGCGGATCGATCCAGCCAGGAAAGCAGCCGGAGAGCTGACCATCGGCTTGTATCGCCCGTCTTACGATACAGACGCGGCGATTGCAGCCTTCAACCGCAGCGGCACCGGCTGGCGGGTGAAGCCCAGAAGCTTTGAGGATTTGGAGAGCATGAACCTGGCACTGCTGAACGGCGAACTGGATCTGATCTGCTCCTCTGACCTGGATGTGATGAACAACTACGCGGTCAAGGGCCTGCTTGCTCCCATCGACGGAAGCGTCACAGCACGGGTCCTGCCCAACCTCGTTCCGCTCTGCACGGTCAACGGCGCCTGCGTCTATCTGCCCCGCACGGTGGAGCTGGAATGCAGCAGCATCCCAGCATCCTATGTCGGCGCGGACGATACGGCGGACTTGGACCGTCTGACGGCGCGGATCGACGCAACATGCCCCGAGACCTATGAGAGCGAGTGTAAGAATTTCGTACTGCAGGGCATTCTCACCCAATGCGGCAGCGGCTGGATCGACTGGGAAACCCGCACCGCCCACTATGACAACGCTTCCTTCCGCAGCACACTGGAATTTTGCAACCGCTTTGAGAATGATGACTACACTGCTGCGATCAACGCCAACGCCTATCACGAGGCAGGCATCGAGCGCTTCATGCTGAATGAAACCCTTTGGCCGGGCACGTATCACTATAAGGTCCACGACGATCCGGAGCGGAACACCCACGCCCGCGTGCTGTTTCCGTTTCCCGTCGGTGGGTATCAGGGCTTTGGCCTGCAGGGGCGCGGTTTTTACGCCATCTTAAACGGCGAGAATGCCACAGGCGGACAGGAATTTCTGGACTTTCTGTTTTCCGAGGACCAGTGGTTTGACAAGCCAAATCATCCCGGCGATATGCACAACGATTTCCCAGTCCAGCTCACGCGCCTCGACGCAGTCCTGCAGATGTATATCGAGCGGGTTTCGACGGACGAGGCCAGGCAGGACGCGAAGGAACTGCGCGAAGGCCTGCTGAACGCGGATCATTTGACAGACACGATGCTCAGCGAGCCGGAGCAGATCATTCTGGAGGAAGCGGAAGCCTATTTCAACGGTGACATCTCTGCCGATGAGGCCGCTCGCCGCATACAAAACCGTGTGGAGATCTACCTGGCGGAGCGGGGATAGGTCAAATGAAAAAATGAGAGGTATTCCAATTCTTTGAATTGGAATATGAAAAATCAAAAAATTTGTTACCCAAAGGGAGGAAAAAGGCAGTAGAATAGTATAGACAAAAAGCTTCTCCCAAGGGGGGACCATGATGAACGACGCGCAAATCGTCGAGCTCTTCTGGCAGCGTCAGGAGGCGGCGATCCTGGAAGCCCAAAACCGATACGGTGCCTATTGCCGGTCCATTGCTTCCCATATTTTGAATAACCGTGAGGACGCGGAGGAATGCGTCAACGACGCCTTCCTCTGTGCCTGGAATACCATCCCGCCCCAGCGGCCGGAGCTGCTGTCCGCCTACCTGGGAAAGCTCACCCGGCGCTTCGCCCTGCGAAGGCTGCGGGAGAAGCTGGCCCAAAAGCGGGGCGGCGGCGTTCTGCCGGAGCCCTTTGAGGAGATGGAGAACGCCCTGCCGGCGGATCTGGGCATGGAGCGGGTCCTGGAGGCGCTGGAGCTTTCGGAGCTGTTGGACACTTTTCTGGCCTCCCTCTCCAAGCTGGACCGGCGTCTGTTTGTCTGCCGGTATTGGTATTTCGACACGATCCAGGAGATCGCTGAGCGCTTCGGCTGCAGCGAGGGAAAGGTAAAAATGCGTCTGAAGCGGACCAGGGACAAGCTGGCGGATCATTTGAAACGGGAGGGCTATGCAATATGAAGCATGAGAAATTTTGGGACGCCGTCGGAGAGATCAACGACCGCTACATTACAGAGGCCCACGCGCCGGAGCGGAAGCGCCGCCCGAGGCTCCGCAGGCTTCTCCTGGCGGCGGCCTGCGTGGCGATGCTGGCCGCCTTTGCAGGCGGGGGCTTTGCGGCCACTCGCTGGTTCCGCTATTCCGGCGGCCTCGCTCCCTCAGATCGGGCAGCGGGCGGGCGGACCGGAACCGAATTCGTGCTGGAGAACACAAAAAAGGCCAGCTTCGTGGGCTTCCGTCTGAACGGGACCGAGCTGTCCAAGCCCTACGCGGCTTACCGGATGAGTCTCTGGGAGGCCCTGCAGCGGGATTCCCGCACCTCGGAGGCAGCGATCTCCGCGGACGAGCTGGCCTCCGCCATGGTTCACTACCGGGCCGAGGCGGCGGACGGAGAGATCCTGATCGTCAAGGTGGAGGACCGGAGCCAGGTGGGATACTACAGCTATTTTACCCGCTACGATACCACGGTGGTCCGGGAGGACAGCCTGGCCGGCATGGACGTGGTCTGGCTGCGGGTGGAGAACCCCAGCTATGGCAGGCTTCACTGTCTGCTCTGCCGGAGCAGGGCCATGAACTGCACCCTGATGATCAGCTCCAACCGGGGCTTTGAAAAGCCGGAGGCGGTGGCCGAGGCCCTGACCCTGGTGGATTCCGGGGTCCCCATCTCCCAGAGCAGCACCCAGACCGTGTATTGCTTCCGGGCTCCCGAAGCGCCGGAGGGAGCGGTCACGGAGACCAGCTTCACCCTGGCGCACGAGATGAGAAACTGGACCCAGAAGGATCCGGAGGCGGAGCTTGCGGACTACGTGACCTTCGTGTATTACGCCTGGCGGTCGGAGCAGGCGCATCTGCTGATCCAGGTCCGGGAGGCGGGATACAGCTTTGAGGACAACGAGGCCTACGTGCCGGTGAAAAACGGCGCCGTCAACGGCCACGCCGCTATCTGGTATGAAAAGCCCGGTCCTGACGGAAAACCCAGCCGGAAGGCCCTGGTGCTCAGCTTTGGTCCGGAGGGCCGGACCCTGGTGCTGGAGGCCTCCGCCTCCTGCCTCGAGCGGCAGCCGGAGCTGTTGGAGGCCCTTGGGGAACTGATCGAGCTGACGGCGGTGGAGTTTGTGGACCCGCCGGCCCGGGAGTTCTCGGGGCTGGCGGCCTCCCCCCGGGAGGAGAAGCTGACAGAAAGAGGGTGCAGGCTGTGAGAAGAATGCAAAGATGGACCGCCCTTCTGCTGTGCCTGCTGCTCCTGACAGGGCTTGCAGCCTGCGGGGAGCAGACAGAGCCTGTGAAAGAGACGGAAGCGTTCCCAACGGAGGTGCCGATTCAGTGGCACGCCGAGACCCTGTCCTACGTGGTGGGGGAGCTCTATGACGTCTGCCCCAGGGGGAACGGGTATTATCTGGCCGCGGATTCCGGGATTTATGAGCTGGATGCGCAGTTCAATCTGAGCGGAGAGCATCTTCCCGATCAGACGACGCTGGTGGCAATGGAAAAGGACCGGCTGCTGTATCTGGGCAGCGACGAGGCGGGAAACTACGCCATTCTGGACGAGGCCGGCGGGGCAGCGCCCATTGAACTGGGCCACGGTTTTTTCTCGACCCAGCTTCTGCCTCTGGGGGAGACGCTGTGGCTCTGCGACGGCTTCAAGCTACTGCGGGACGGCAGGGAGTTGACCCTGCCCCGGGAGCCGGGAGTCCTCTGGCACGCCGCTGCCCTGGTGGAGACCGGGGATGGGCTTTCCCTGGTGCTCACCCGCACCGCCACGGACACCCTGAAGCCCACCGGGGCCTGGCTGGTGCCGGTGGACGATTCCACCGAAGCCCTGTCGGAGAAGGACGGAACGGAGCTGCCGGAGCCCCTTTGGACGGCAGCCACTTACTGCAATCCGGCCAGCCGCTGCGTCTGTGCCGACGGCGTTCTGTGGCGTCTGGAAAACGGAACGTTTTCTAAATTTGTGGAGCTGTCCAGCTTCGGCGTCAATCCTTCCAGACTTCGACGGGCCCTGATCACAGAGGACCGGGTCCTCTGTCTGGAGGAGGAACGGCTGACTGTGCTCTCTGAATCCTCCAATGATATCAGCACAACGGGTTCCACAGAGCGGGACGATCCTTCGGAGACGTCCGTTGTCCCCGCTGTCCCGCGGACTTTGACCGTCGGGGCCCTGTGGAATCAGGACTATCTGTGCAGTGAATGGATCGCCTACGTCAACCGCACCAAACCAGGCTGCCAACTGACCTGTCGGGTCTACGAGACCGTGGAGAAGCTGAATCTGGCAATTCTGAACCATGAGGTGGATCTTCTGGCGCTGAACGACGTATCCGTGCTGCAGAATTATGGGAATCAGGATTTGCTTTACCCCGTGGAGGATCTCTGTCCGGAGCTGCAAAGCGCAGACGCTCTCTACCAGAACATGATCGACGCGCTTCGGTACAAAGGCGACTGCTTGTATCTTCCGCTGGCAATGTCCCCCACCGTGAATATTCTGCCAAAGCGCTATGGTTTCTCCCCAGGAGAAGCCGCATCTCTCGCAGCCCTTGGCGCCGGGTTGGAGGAAGTTGATCCCGATACGTTTTCCCAATCCACCAAGGACGGTGTTCTGGAAACGCAGATGCTTCCCCAGACTCTGAGCAATTGGATTGATCCGGAAACCGGGCAGCTCAGCTTCGACAGTCCGGATTTTATCGAGCTGTTGGAATTCTGTGACCGATATGCTCTGACCTGGGAGGAGGTGGGAGCGGCCGGAAGCGGGTTAACGCCGGAGGACAATGCGCGCCACTTTACCATGGGCATCCCTCTACAGCTGAGCTGGTACGGTCTATTGACCCACAACGATCTCTATGCCCTGCCCGACAGCGGAGACGTCCGCCTGAATCTTTCCAGCCAGGTCTATCTGGCGGTGCTGAATCATACAGACCGGACTACAGCCGAGAAGCTGGTGAATAGCCTGCTATTTGACGAGGGCTGGTTTTCTCAACTCAGCAGAAGCCAGACCGCGTTCCAGATCTATCTGAACAGGGAATGGACAGAGGCCGTCTTGAAAAAAGAAACGGATCGCCTGGACCAACTGGAGCAGAGTTACCTGGAAAGCGGATTTACCGACGTTCCGTCCCTCACGGCACAGAGAAAACTGATTCAAAGCTACAGAGAGCTCTTTCAAGAAAAGGTTTGCTTCCTGGCCCCTGCGTCTGATTTGATTCGGGTGGTGCTGGAGGAGGCCCAGCCCTATTTCCAGGGGGAGATCACCGCCCAAGAGGCTGCACGTCGCATTCAGAACCGGGTGGAGATCTACTTGGCGGAGCGGAGCTGAGTACATGGCGCACAATGTGCGCCGCTACAGGACGCTGTAATGAAAAGAAAACTGCGTAAATCAAAATCTCATACGTTTTTATTCCTCCTCCCCAGTTTGCTGGGGGTTCTGCTGTTCTTTGTGCTGCCCTTTGGGATGGTGATATGGTACAGCCTGGTGAACCGGCCGGTCAACGGAGACTTCGTGGGGCTGGACAATTTCAAGGTGCTGCTGGGCAATAAGGCCTTTCTGTTGGGGGCAAAGAACACCGGCATTTTACTTGCGGTCTCGGTGCCGCTGGCGGTGTTGCTGCCCCTGAAGCTGGCCCTCTGGCTGGAGCGAGCGATCCCGATGAAGAGCCAGCTCCGCACGGCCTTTCTCAGCCCCATGCTGGTTCCGATCGCCTCGGTGATCCTGGTCTGGCGGGTGCTGTTCCACCAAAACGGGACCTTGAACGCCTATCTCGGCGCAAATACGGATTGGTTCCATTCGACCTGGAGCATTCTCATGGTGCTGCTGCTTTATCTCTGGAAGAACATCGGGTACCACACGATCCTCTTCACGGCGGCTCTGGCGGCCATCCCAAGAACCTACATTGACATGGCAAATCTGGACGGGGCCGGGCGGACCCGGCAGTTCTTCACGGTGAAGCTGCCCTTCCTGGCCCCGACGATCTTCTTTGTGGTGCTGATGAGCCTGATCGCCTCCATGAAGATCTTCCGGGAGGTCTGGCTGCTGACCGGCTCCTATCCCTACGAAAGCCTGTATCTGCTCCAGCACTTCATGAACAACACCTTCCGCACCATGGACTACCAGAAGCTCAGCGCGGCGGCCCTGATGCTGGCCGTGGTCATGGGCGCGTTGATCGCAGTGCTGCTGGCCATTGAGCGCCGCCTGGACCGGGACACGGAAAACGAGTAAAAGAAACTATGAAAAAACTGACACGTCAACGGTGGGGACTGTTCCTCGCTCTGCTGATCCTTGGGCTCTTATTTGTGCTGCCTACAATTCTGACCGTGGTGAACTCCTTCCTCTCCGCTTCCGAGATCCAGCGCAGCTACGGCGCGGCGCTGGGAAGCGGAGAATACATGAAGGAGCACGTGATCCTGAAGCTGGTGCCGGACATGGCCACCTTTGAGCAATACAAAACCTTTCTGCTCCAAAGCCCGGAATACCTGCAAAAGTTCTGGAACTCCGTGCTGTATACGGTTCCCATTACGATCCTGCAGACAGCGGTTTCCGCCTTGGCGGCTTATGGCTTTTGCCGAAAACCCTCACGACTGCGGCGGGTGATCTTCTTCGGCTATCTGGTTCTGACCTTGATGCCTTATCAGGTTACGCTGGTGCCGAATTACCTGATCAGCAAGCAGCTGGGGACCTATGACACGATCTGGGCCATCCTGCTGCCGGGCATTTTCTCGCCCTTTGCGGTCTTCCTGTTGACCAAGTACATGCAGCGGATCCCCAAGGTGTATCTGGAGGCGGCGCAGTTGGACGGCGCCAACGAATGGCAGATCTTCCGCAGGATCTTTCTGCCTCAGTGCAGGAGTGCGCTCTTTGCAGTGGGCATGCTGATCTTTTTCGATTACTGGAACATGGTGGAGCAGCCCATGGTGCTGCTGGAACAGGAAGAACTGCAGCCCTTGTCCCTCTATCTCAGCCGCATCAATGAGGGCGAGCTGGGCCTTGCCTTCGCTGCGGCGGTGATTTACATGATCCCGTGTCTGCTGCTTTTCCTTGGTGGAGAACAGCATCTGGAGGAAGGAATCGTAACCGGAGGTATCAAATGAAGAAAAACAGAGCATGGGTCAAGTGGGTGGCAATCGGCTTTTTCGCCGTTATGGCGGTTCTGACCTTCTTTTCCGGGACAATCCGGAACCTGACTCTCCCCCAGATCACGACCCAACCGGTCACCTCGGGAACCATTACCCCGGTGGTGGCGGGCAGTGGCATGACAGAAGCCGCTGAAAGCACGGAGATCCTTGCCAGCCGCGCAGGCTCCGTCACAGATCTGCTGGTGCAGCCGGGCGATCGGGTCAAAGCGGGTGACGTTCTGATGCGGGTGGACTATCCGGATGACGGAACCCTGGCGGCCAAGCAGGCAGAGTTGGACCGGCAGCAAAAAGCGCTGGCGGAAGCCCGCCTCACGGCAACCATGTCCACAGATTCCTCCGCCTGGACCCAATATCAGATGCTGAAGAACAATCTGGAGGACGCGGAGCAGCGGCAAGCCCGGTGCCAGGAATACCTTGGGAAACGCAAATCCCTGGACAGCCAGCTCTCCGCCGCGAAGGAGGAGCTGTCCTCCGCGCAAAGCGCCTATCACGCAGGAGTAGACGCTGCGGCTCAGGAAGCGGAGGCGGCCCATCAGGCGCTGGATGCTGCCCGCCGGCAACAGGAGAATGCCCAGGCCAACGCAAGCTATTATCAGGAGAATCCAGAGTCGGAGGAATACTTGACGGCAAAGGCCGCGCTGGACGAGGCGAACGCTGCCGTTCTGGACTGCCAGAACCGCTGCTATGCGGCGGATACGGCGCTGGAAGCCCTTCAGGCGCAGTACCAGCCCAGTGTGGACGCGGCCCGGCAGAAGGCAGACGAGCTGACCGGCCAAATCACTTCCCTGGAGATGGAGTACGCTGGCTGCACCGACGAGAAAGCCTGTGAAAACGCGGTGCTTTCCGCAAAAGGGGCGCTGTCCTCCTATTACGAAAGCCAGAATAACGCAAAGGTCCAGGATGAGCTGGAAGCTGCCCGCCTGGCCGAGATGGAGAGTCAGATCGAACAACTGGAGCAGGAGATCACAGAGCTGGAAGCGAAGCTCGGAGCAGCGGAGGTCCCGGCAAGCTGCGACGGGATCGTGGAAATGATCTTTGAAAAGGAAGCCTTTGAGATTGGCGAAAAACTGGTTACTTTGCAAAGCTCCGACGCTTATACCCTGCGTTGCTCTGTTCCGATTGCCGATGCCGCCCTGCTGCGGATCGGCGCGGAGGCCAGAATCACCAATCAATCCGCCGGCGGCGTGCAGATCGTTCTGAGCGCCATTGAGGCGGATGAAACAGACCCCACCAACATGAAGCGCCTGATTTTTACCGTTACCGGCGACAATGCTGCGGCAAATCAGTATTTTTCTATCGCAGCAGCGTTGGAGAGCTCCAAGCATGATCTGGTGGTCCCCAACGCGGCGGTCTATCAAGACGCGAAGGGCGCGTTTGTCTATGCAGTGGAAACCAAAACGACGCCGCTTGGTTCCCGTTCCAAGGTCAAGCGGGTGGACGTAGAGCTCCTGCGCCGGGATGATCGCTATACCGCCGTCAGCGGTGAGCTGAGCCGGGAGGATTTTGTCGTCGTTCTTTCCAGCGCTCCCCTGGAAGACGGACAGGCTGTGCGCTTCGGAGACTGACTATGGAGCAGAAGCAAGCTGTAGCGGCGCACATTGTGCGCCACATCTCGACCGTACTGTCGGCGGTTCTGCTGTTTTGGTGTGCATGGTCGATCCATGTGATCACAAGGGATCAAGTCTTTCAATATGAAGCGGAACGCTGGCAGGGGCCGTCGGAACAGAGCTATTCCCAGGTTTCCGTCTTCTGGAACGAGGGAGAGATGAACGCTGCGCAGGCGGAAGCGTTGTCAAACGAGCTTCGCAGCTCTTTCCCGACGGAAGAGATCCCGCCCTTTGTGACGGCCTGGGGCGCAAAAAGCTCCGGCCTCGCAAGCTATGCGCATCGCAGGGCGGAGGCGGAGCTTTGGTCCGTATCGAAAGACTTCTTTACGCTGCACGCCTTCTCCATGGCGGAAGGCGGTCCCGGAACCTTCGCGGACACCGGCAGCGAGGCCGTCCTGAACGAGGCCGCGGCCTTCTCACTTTTCGGCTCCAACGACTGTATTGGAGAGGCCTTTCAGATGAACGGCTTGGGCTGGCGTGTGATTGCGGTGATCAAAGAGCCGGCCGGCACAGCTAATGAAGCTGCCTTCGGAACCGCACCGAGAATTTTTCTGCCAATTACCGATGATATTTCCGTGACATTTTATGAGGCAATCCTGCCGGAGTATTATTCCGGTTACGCTGCTCAAAGCCTGCAAAACGCGACGGGGCAGATCGTCACAAGCTCCACAGGCCGCTTCCGCCTGTCCCGGCTTTGGGAGCAGGTCAAGGACTTTTTCCGCAGCCCGCCGGAGCAAACGCCGCCCCTCCCGCCTTGGGAGCAGGCCGCCCGCCTCGCAGAGCGAAAGCTCTGCGCCCGGTGGTGCGTCCTTGTTGCTACGTCGGTGCTTTTATTGTGCCAACTGAGTATAATACTTATCCAAGTGTTATTTCAGAAAAACCGATTGGGTTGTATTTCTTCTGACAATATAGCTTTTTCCTTTTGAATGTAGTATAATACAACCAACTTCAAGGCATTGGAGGCCGGGAAACATGAAGACCATCGCGGTGATCGAGGACGATGCGCATATCAGCGATATGCTGTTTGAACTACTCTCCCGGGAGCGCTACCGGGTACTCCGGGCCTATTCCGGCACGGAGGCCCTGTATCTCCTGGACCGGGAGACCCCGGACCTGATTCTGCTGGATCTGATGCTGCCGGGCCTGTCCGGCGAGGAGCTGCTGCCCCGGATCCAGGGGGCCCCGGTGATGGTCCTCAGCGCCAAGCTGGACGTGGAGGACAAGGTGAGGGCCCTGCTCTCCGGGGCTGTGGACTACATGACCAAGCCCTTCGATCCCCAGGAGCTGCTGGCCCGGATCACCGTCCATCTGCGGAACACGGACCGGAGCGGGGCTGTCGCTCTGCTGCGGGCGGGGGCGCTGTCCCTGGACCTGAACGCCCAGAGCGCCGCCTGGGCAGGGCAGAGCGTGAAGCTGACCCCCACGGAGTTCGCCATTTTGAAGCTGCTGATGCAGAATCCCAGGCAGGTCTTCTCCAAGGGAGCCCTGCTGGACCGGATCAGCCTGGACACCCCGGACTGCACCGAGCGCTCCCTGAAGCAGCACATCAGCAACCTGCGGAAAAAGCTCCAGGAGGCGGGAGGCCCGGACCCCATCGAAACCGTCTGGGGCATCGGCTTCCGCCTGGCGGCGCTGGAATCTTGACGAAATCTTGACCTTTTTCTTGACCGCCTTCTTGACCCTTTTCCGGTAGAATGGGGCCATCAAAGGAGGTAATACCATGGACTATGTATTGCAAACCCAGGGCCTGACCAAGCGTTACCGGCGCAGCAAGGCTCTGGACGGCCTCACCATGGGGGTCCCCAAGGGGGCCATCTACGGCCTGGTGGGGAAGAACGGCGCCGGCAAAACCACCCTGATCCGGCTGATCTGCGGCCTGCAGGAGCCCACGTCCGGCAGCTACAGCCTCTACGGGGTTTCCAATGACCGGAAGGAGCTTTTGCAGACCCGCCGCCGGATGGGGGCCGTGGTGGAGACCCCCTCCATCTATCTGAACATGAGCGCCCGGGAGAACCTGGAGCAGCAGGCCCTGATTTTGGGGCTGCCCTCCCTCCGGGGCCTGGAGGAGCTGCTGGAGCTGGTGGGCCTGGAAAACGCGGGACCCAAGAAGGCCGGGCATTTCTCTCTGGGCATGCGGCAGCGCTTGGGTCTGGCGGTGGCCCTGGTGGGGGACCCGGATTTCCTGGTGCTGGACGAGCCCACCAACGGCCTGGACCCCCAGGGCATCGTGGATATGCGGGAGCTGATTTTGAAGCTGAACCGGGAACGCCAGGTGAGCTTCCTGGTGTCCAGCCACATTTTGGGGGAGCTGTCCCGGACCGCCACCCACTACGGCATCATCGACCAGGGCCGCATGGTGAAGGAGCTCAGCGCCGAGGAATTGGAGCAGAGCTGCCGCAAGCGCCTGGTGCTGCAGGTGACCGATACGGCGGCCCTGGCCCGGACCCTGGACGGCCTGCACTTGGAGTACAAGATCCTCTCGGAAAGCGAGGCGGAGCTCTTTGACAAGCCCAACGTCACCCGGCTGGCCGCCGCCCTGGCGGAGGCGGGCTGCGAGATCCTGGACCTGCGGGAAAAGGATGAAAATCTGGAGAGCTATTTCCTCTCCCTGGTGGGAGGTGCGCAGCATGGCTAATCTTCTGGCTGCGGAGTTCCACCGAATCCGGCGGGACCCGGTATCCTGGCTGCTGGCGGCTGCCGCTCTGATTTCCGGCCTGGTGTTCGGCTTCAGCGGGCGATATGATGACGTGTTTGTGTTTCCCCTCTTCATCGTTCAGGCGGTGTTCATCTCCCTGAGTCTGGGCCGGGAGTACAACGACGGCACCCTCCGCAATAAAATCATCGCGGGAAAGACCAAAACGGCGATTTTCCTCTCCAAGCTCCTGGTGAGCCTGGCGGCCAGCCTGGTTCTCACCGTCCTGTTTCTGCTGCCTTTTATCCCACTGTCCAGGAGGGCTCTGTCCGGGATCCCCGGGGAGGCCCTGTTCTGGATGACCCTGGAATTTTTCCTGCTGAACCTGGCCTGGGCTGCCCTCTTTACCCTGATCAGCAGCCTGATTTCCGCCAAGGGCGTGGCGGGCATTCTCAATCTGATTCTGATCTTCGCCCTGATCGCGTCTTCCTATGAGCTGGCCCGCATGCTCCGGCAGCCCGCCGAGCTCGATTGGGAAAACTCCGCATCGGTTCCGCTGAGTCAGGAGGAGCTGGATCAGGTGAAAGCGGGCACTTTCCAGAAGCCCTTTTTTCAGGAATTCGATGAGAACGGCGAGGTAAGCTATTATACCTATTCCGTGACAGAGGGGACCATCCCCAATCCCAACTACATTCAACAGCCCTGGAACGGGCTGCTGCGGGGGCTGCATGCCGCCCTTCCCTCCGGCCCGGTCAATGATTTGCTGGGCTGCCTGGGCAGGGGCTACCATAACACCTGGGAGGAGGCGGACGCGCCGCCAGTGGAGAGCTACCCGCCGTATTCCCTGGCCGGGCTTCTGCTGCTGTCAGTCCTGGGCCTGGTGACATTCCGCAAGAAAGAGATTCGGTAAACGCCTATGAGTGAGCTTCTGACGCCTGTGGCCCTGGGACTTCTGCTGCTGGGGCTTCTGATTTTGGGAGTCCGGCTGGTTCTGCTCCGCAGGGCCGCCCGGCGGCTGGGAGAGGGCTTCCGGCAAAAGCTGGGGGAGGACAGCAATACCCTCCTGGATTGCCAGCTTCGGGACCCGGCCCTGCGGGCCCTGGCGTCGGAGCTCAACGAGCCCCTACGGCAGCTCCGGGCGGAGCGTCGCCGTTACCAGCAGGGAGACCGGGAGCTGAAGGAAGCTGTCACCAACATCTCCCATGACCTGCGCACCCCACTCACAGCCATACGGGGCTATCTGGAGCTGCTGAGGCGGGAAGAGAAAAGCGAGGCTGCGGAGCGTTACCTGGCCCAGATTGAAAACCGGGTGGAGGCCTTGGGCGGTCTGACGGAAGAGCTCTTCCGCTACAGTGTCATCAGCTCCACCCGGGATCTTCAACTGGAACGACTGGATTTGGCCCGAGCACTGGAGGAGAGCTTGCTCTCCTTTTACGGAGCTCTGGAGGAGAAGGGCATCCGGCCGGAGATCCAGATCACGGATGAGCCGGTCTGGCGGGAGCTTGACCCAGCAGCCCTGAACCGGATCTTTGCCAACATTATCAACAACGCTCTGAAATACAGCGACGGAGACTTTCAGGTTTCCATGGAGCCCAACGGGAAAATTCTCTTTTCCAACCGGGCCAAAGGCCTGGACGCGGTGGCGGTGGGGCGGCTCTTTGATCGTTTCTACACTGTGGAGGCAGGCCGCGGCTCCACCGGCCTGGGCCTGTCCATCGCCCGGCTCTTGACCCAGCGCATGGGCGGCACCATTGAAGCCGAATACCGGGACGAAAGCCTCCACATCCGTGTGTATTTCGGTGCGGAGCTTAAAGGGAGCACACAAGCACTGACATAATGCAAATCAACTTTTTCATAGAGCTTTTTCGAAAGGGAGCTTTGAGATGGATGATACAGAGCAGATTTCAAAATGGATTGAATGGGAAACAAAGAACAAGGACTATCTGTATGATAATAGTAAAATAAGTATCACAGGGAATATAAAGTGGGCTAACATCATTTGAAACAGGGAAAACCAAATGGTAATTTTTTCTTTATTACTTAAAGGGTGATGATACTGTATGAAGAAAGCACTTATAAGAACTGAGCTGTTTGCGCTTGTACTCATAGTGGGTTTAACTTTGATTTTTGGGCTCAATAAAGGTGTTTGGGATGAATCATCCTTCTACAAACTCAATTTCTACGGTAATAAAAGGGTTTTTTCCCGCAACTCACAGCACGCAGCTTTTTGCCAGGTGGAAGATAATCGGCAGGAATTTGTTCTTTCTTCGGATGGCAAATTAAGTGCGAGTTTTATCGTTGAGATGGCAGAAAACGATCCGACCCAGACAATTCGATTTTTACCAGCAAACTCTGACAAAATTTTCACTTTCTCCTTCTACAAAGCAGATGTCGATAGAGTTGTTAGGCCAGAAGACATGTGGAGAATTCGGAATTATCTCCTGGAAACTGCGCAGCTTGATTGCAGTATTTCGGATAAAGGGCTCTGGAAAATGGCGTCTGGTCAGGAACGCGTCAAGTTTTTGGGAAGACCGTCGGCCACTCTGCTGGCAATATTATTTCTAAGTATTGGACTTGCAGTCACTTGTTTACAGGATTCTCTGATTAAACTGGAGCAATCGCTGATTGGCCTGTTTTATAACAACGCAAATGAACTTCAGCCCAGAGGTTTTTCCAAGGTATGTTGGCTGTTTCTCGGAGTTATTCTCTTTGGAATCGGGCTAGTCCTTTCTGGCGTTATGCTTCTAGGGTAAACGAATTAAACCATGTATGAAAGAGCATGTCAGTCACCTGCGGAAGTATCCCTTTTCGGAGAGTGTTTCAACGTGAGCTACACAGAGCCACTCTGAGCTCTACTACTACCCCAAGGATCAGGCGATTGTTCCTATAAGCGATAGCTACACGATCTCCAGCAACAACGTAGACAGATTTATCGTCATGATCCAAAAGTTCTAACGATAGACGATATGACGAAAGCCGGTGCAGTTCAACGCTGCACCGGCTCGATTCTTATACTATTGCCCTATTTGGGGCGGTGACGGTGGTAGCAGCCTTCCCAGATGTAGTCATCCAGGCCCTTGTACTGCGGATCCCAGAGGTAGGTTCCGAACTGGAAACCCATCTCACTGAGAAGCGCCGTCAGACTGCGGTAGCCGTTTTGTACGTGCTCGTTGGTGGCGAGGTCCATGTCGAAGGCCGTCTTGATCTCTTCGACGCCTGCCTTTTGCAGGAATTCCAGAGCCTTCTGGAGCTGCGTCAGAGCGTTGACGCCGGGGACGGCCAGAACCGTCGCGCCGGTGAGCGTGTGGATCACGTCGGCCTTCATCGGCCCTTCCGTCAGGATGATCTTTGCCGTTGGTCTGCCTGCGAGATGGACCCAGCCCTCGGCGCGGCAGCCGTCGGGCTTTTCCGCGCTGGAGACCCAGCGGAACTTCCGCCGGGAGACCTGGTCCCTGCGGATCTGCAGGCCCTGGATCTGTCCGTAGGAGTTACGCACCGGGATCAGGATCCCGCGCTGCTCATGCACAAAGGTCCATGCTCCAGACTCAGACCGGTAAAAGCCGGGCACGCCGGCGAGGTATAACCCCTCGCCCTGCATCTGCTTCGCGATGACGCTTGAACCTACGATCGGCGTGGTTTTGTATCCCAGTCTGGAGATCTCCTCTTCGGTCAAACCGCGGGCGAGCAGATTCTCCAGATGATCCGGCGCCAAAGTCAGTTTGGTAAGCAGGGCCATATAGGTGGCGTTTCGCGTCTCTACGTCCGTGAGCGGGCACTCATGAACGACCGGGAGCTCCTGCCGCCTTGCGGGGCGGACTGTGGGGTTTCCCAGCTTCTCGATCAGAATGTCCCGCACCTTCTCCCGGGGGACGCCGGTGCAGATGGAATAGAGATCGAAGATGCCGCCGCTGGCGCCGCAGCGCGGGCAGCGGAACACGTCCTTCTGCAGGTTGATGTTCAGGTGCTTTTTTCTCGGGTCGGTATCACAGCAGGGGCAATTCACATAGTAGGAGGTTCGCCCGTAGGGCGGCTCCGGGATACCGAGCAGCGGAATCACGTCCGCCATATGATAGAGTTCCATGGAGCGTCCTTTCCGGGGCCGGTCGTTGTGACCGGCCCCTCTGTATTTCTTAACTCGCCTGCTGCTGTACCGCATATTCGCAGATCCTCTGTGCCGCGGCCTTGATCGCCTCGTCGCCCTGGTACTTGGTGGCAAGCCAGCGCAGCGCGCCGGGATCCATCGTCAGCACCTCGCGCAGAGACTTGCCGCTGAATTTGGTGATCGGACAAGGCATGGACAGCGCCTGCTCCAAAAGCTCCTCTTCGGTGGGCTCCGGCTTGGCCGGGGCGACCTCATAGGCCTCCTGGACCGGCGCGACCGGAGCGGGTTCCGTTCCGGCCCCCAGCTCATTCGGAGCGATGGACTCAAATTCTTCGCCTGCCATGGCGAACTGCAGACCGAAGCCGGCATTCCGCAGGGCGATGCCGATAGCCGCCGTCTGCGCCCATTCCCTGGGAGAAACGGAGGGCTTGTCCGGCGCTTCGCCCCGGGATGCGCTGGCCTCCGCCAGATAGCAGTCCGCGGGATCCTTGTAGCTGGGATAGACCCGGGCGGTGGCCACAAAGCAGTCCTTGCCGGGCTCCACGGTGACCGCGATCTTCCCCTCGGGGTATTTCATGCGGAACCAGGCCATCTGGATCATCACGGGCAGGCGCTTGCGCACCTCTCCGCTCCCCAGATCGGTGAAGTCCACGGCAAAGGGCGTGGGGTCGAAGCCGTCGATCGCGTTGATCTTGGCAATCTCGCCAAGCATGGTAGTTTTATCAGCCATTTCTCTATATCTCCTTTACTGAAGCTGAATGTGAATGTAAGTCTCCCGATACTGCAGCCAGATCGGCAGGAAGGTGTTGACCAGCTTGCAGATGGCTCCCTTGTACTGCTCCGGGCTGTTCGCCTTGAAGCTGGAGAACTGACGTCTGTTTTCCCGGACCACTTTCTGCAGGGACTCCTCTGCAGTCTGGCGGCGCTTCATCCCGGCTTCATCTGTCCGGGAGCCGAACTTGCGTTCTCCCAGCAGAAGCTGGATGTAGGCGTCCACCAGCTGATAGTGGAAGGCCAGTGCCTTGCCGTCATTGCTGACCGGTGCGGTCTTGCAGATGGTCTGGAAGGTGTCGATCACATCGACGCGGTAGTTGAGCTCCAGCATGGGGACGAGCGCGTCCACCGGGAGCTTGCCGGCTCCGCTCTGCGCGTTCCAGGCGCTCTGGCGAAGCTTGTACTGTTCTAACACGGTAGCCATAGTTGTAATGTCCTTTCTGTATTTATTTTTCTTTGGCGAGGGTTTGCAGCCGATGGGCCAGGCAGGTGCCGCGGCGTTCGGCATCGGTGCGGCTGATCGCCATGCACAGGGCGCGGCGTTCGCCTACGATTGTGACCTTCTCCTTCCCGCGGGTGATGGCGGTGTAGACGAGAGGCCGGGTAAGCATGATGTAATGCGCGGTTTGCAGGTTCAGAATCACGGAGCGGTATTCAGCGCCCTGGGATTTGTGGACGGTGGAGGCGTAGCCCAGATCCAGCTGATCCAGCATGGACAGGTCGTATTCCGCGATCCTGCCGCCGAAGTTTACCTGAAGCGTGGTGTCGTCGCCGTCTTCCCGAATGGAGGTGATGTAGCCGATGTCGCCGTTGCTGACGTCCCGGAAGTTCCGGGTCTGCATGACCTTGTCGCCGCAGCGGAAGACGCGGCTGCCGCAGCTGACCTCGGCCTTGCTGGGCATGGGCGGATTCAGCAGATCCCGCAGCCTCTGATTGAGGGCGTTTACGCTGGTCTCCGTCTTCTGCCGGTAGGGCGTCAGCAGGGCCACGTTGTCCACGCCGCAGCGGCGAACCTCCTGCAGATAGAGCTGCACCATGGTCTCGGCAGAATCCGGGAGCTGGGGTGAGTTCACGAACTGGAAGTCCGAGCCGTACTCCAGGGCCAGGTTGCCGTGCCGGATGAGCTTGGCGTTGATGGCGATCCGGCTGCCCTCCCGCTGACGGTAGACCTTGTCCAGCCGCACCACCGGGACACAGCCGCTTGCGATCATCTCGCTCAGCACAGCGCCGGGGCCGACGGAGGGAAGCTGATCGGCGTCGCCGATCAGGACCACCTGACAGCCCGGCTTGACCGCGTCAAATAGAGCGCTGGCCACGTAGATATCCAGCATGGAGATCTCGTCCACCAGCAGCAGGTCCGCGGTCAGCGGCGTCGGCGTGCCGAAGCTGCCGTCGTCGCCGGCATAGAGCCCGATGGCCCGGTGGACCGTGGAGGCGGGATGCCCGGTGGATTCCTCCATCCGTCTGGCTGCCCGCCCGGTAGGCGCGCAGCAGACGATGTGGGCTTTGGGGTTGTGCCTCTGATAGATGTCGAGGATCGCTTTCTGGATCATGGTCTTGCCGGTACCGGGGCCGCCGGTGATGATGCTCAGGTGTTCCGTCAGAGCGGTTTCAATCGCGGCCTTCTGTTCCGCGGCGAAGCGGATCGACAAGCGCGCTTCCTCTGCAGAGATCTCCTTACTGATAACCACGTTGGCAGAGGCCTCATTTCTGTCACTTTGGGAAACTATTTTTTCTGCCAGGTGTTGTTCCAGCCAGGCGGTGCGCTCCCGGTACACGAAACCGAGATAGGAAGTCAGCCGACCGTCGGCCAGCATCCGCGCGGCGCGGTTGGCCAGCATCTCCTCTGTCAGCTCCGGCGTGTCCAGGATCTGCGAACACGCGCTGATGAATTTATGCTTGTCCATACACAGGTGGCCCTTGCTCTCTGCGTCGGCCAGGGTGAACAGCAGCGCCTGATCCACGCGCTCCGCTGAGGCGCGGGGCAGGCCCAACGACATGGCGATTCTATCCGCCGTGTGGAAGGAAATGCCCGCGACCTCGCAGAGACGGTAAGGATGGTTCTGGACGATGTTCAGCGTTTGCCTGCCGTAGATCTCAAAGAGCTTGACCGCCCGGTTGGCCGTGATGCCGTGAGGCGCGAGAAAGGCCACCACGTCCCGGGCCGCCCGGTTTGCCAGGTAGGAGTCCCGGATGCGCTTGAGCCGGCCGGGGCCGATCCCGTGCACGGTGAGCAGCTTGTCGGGGTCGTGATCCAGAATGTCCAGCGTCTGATCCCCGAAGGTATTATAAATACGCTCGGCGACCTTCGGCCCGACGCCCTTGATCTGCCCGGAGCAGAGATACGCCAGGATCCCTTCCTTCGTCGGGATCAGGATCTCGTCGTACTGCTCCACTTCGTACTGCATTCCGTGCTTGGGATCGCGCTTCCACCGGCCCTTGAGCTCATACCGGAGATTCCCGGAAAGCGGCAGGCAGAAACCCACCGCTTTGATCTGAGTCAGCGGCGTTCCGGCTGCGCCGATCAGCTTTTCACAGGGGCGATAGAGCGCTACCATGTAGCTGCTCGGCGTGACGGCCTGCACGGTTTTCGGATAGACAAGCCGTTCAAATTGACAAAGCATGGGGACCTCCTATTTCGGTGCGACCGTCACATGAAGCTTCCGGCTCTCGGAGGCGCGCAGCACGTCGGCGTACACCGTGGGATATTTCTTTTTGAGCTCGGCGGAATCGGTACGTCTGGTGGTCCGGGTTACGAAGTCGATCAGGAGCTTGTCTGTGGTCGTCTCCAGGACGCCGTGCTCATGCTCCTTCATGATCTCCGCGATCTGTACGCTGTGGGCGGCGATCTCCTTGCGGTATCGATCCGCCTCAGCGGTGCATTCCGCGACCTTTTCCTCCAGCGCGGCAATGCGCCTGAGCTTCGATTCGTACTTTCTGCCGATCTCGATGGTGGGCGTGCCGGGGACGCTGGGCCCGTAGATCCGGGCCAGCGACTCCAGCGCCAGCTTCGGCGCGACGCCGGACATGGTGGGCGGCTTGTCGTTCTCCAGGCTCCAGACCCATTCGTCCAGTCGCTCGAAGATCATATCCTCCTTGGCCCGGTCCCGTTCCAGGAACGGGAAGGCCATGTCGCTGTCCGGGTTGTTTCCCCAGAGGGCGGAGAAGGCGCCGATGTCCACGTCCGCCACGGCGAGATAGAAGCGCAGCTGCAGCTCGTAGTAGATCGGATAGCTGTCGTTGGCCCAGTCCGCGGCGTGATGGTAGGTGCAGGATTTGCATTCGAGTATGCCGGATTTGCTGTCGGTGCTTCGCGTGAAACGCCGGTCGAAGTTGGCCAGAGCGTAGGGATGATCCGCGTGCTGGTAGAGATTCGTGTCGTCGAAGACCCGATTGCCGGTCATCTGCTCGAACCAGTAGGCCGCCAGGGGCTCCAATTGGTGCCCCATGGTCAGCTGATTGGTGTTGAGCTTCTTTTGCGGCTTGGCTCTTCCCATTTTGATCATCCAGAGCTCCAGCGGCGTGGTCCAGGGACTGAGTCCGAAGATCGTGGCCACGTCGCTGCCGCCCACGGTGAAGGGAATCGTTCCCTTCGGCCCGTGCATGCGGCAGTCGAGCCAGCGCTCTTCGGTCATGCCCTTGGTATCACAGAGAATAATAGGCGCGCCCATTCAGCTCACCGCCCTTGCTCTGTCATACTCACTCCAGCGCAGGCTCATGGCCCGGGCCATATTCTCCTCAACGATGAGCAGCTTGCTTTCCGGCGTGTGCTCGGTTTTGAGGATGTACGGGATCTCCTGCATGGCCATGAACACGTCATGGGCGGTGGCCGGGTTGTCGCCATAGGCCATTTCGAACATGGCGATTGCTTCGTCCGCGGCCTTCTTCGGCATGCTGAGCTTCTTGCAGACCCGGGTCATGGCGTTGACCGGATAGTCCAAATGGATCTCCATCAGCGCCTGCAGCTTGGCGACAGCGTCCCCAAACTGGGCGAAGAGCTGATCCATTGCCGACTCGAAGTCCACGATCTTGCTCTGATGCCGATGATCCACGGCCACGCAGCTTCCGATGTGGATCGGGTGCTGGCCGCCGGTCAGCAGGGCCGAGACCTTGGCGGAGGCGACGCCGGTGTCCGAGGTGATAAACCGGATGCCGGGCGTCAGCTTGCCTGCCATGGTGGCTCTGCCGCTGGCAGCGAGAAGCTTGGCATAGGTGCCCAGCAGATCCTCCCGCTGGTCGGGAAGCTGCCAGGAGGCCGAGGTGATCGCGTGGTCGGTGTAGCCCGCCAGGAAGACGTTCCCGGGGAAGCGGCCGTCGAGCTTGGTTTTGAGCGTTCCCAGCAGCTCGCTGATCGGCAGCACGGAGTAATCCACCGCGTCGCCGGAATGTACCGCGGAGACCTTCCCCTCCCGAAGGAGGAGAAGCGCGTCCGAGGAATAGAGCTGCAGGCACTCGTTGAGCACCGAGGCCAGAACCGGTCTGGAGAGCTTCGCCAGGGCGGAACCGGAGATCTTCGCCCGGTCCAGCAGGCTCTTGTAGGCGGTATCCCGGATCGGGTAATAGCCGTCATAGAGTCCCATGGCCAGACCGAGACCGGTCTTTGTGTCGTCCACAGCCTCCTGGCTGCACTTGCCCGCAAAAGAGCTGTAGCTCAGCGGCGAGGAGGCGTCCAGCGGCGCCACCGTCAGGCTGCTCACCCGGCAGCTGCGCCACTCGGTCTGGGCGTCCTGCTGCTCATGGAAGTTCAGCATGGGCGTGAAGGCGTCGAAGGTCGTGGTGAAGGCGTCAAGACAGGCGTTCATCTTGTTCACCTCCCTCACATGTGGCAGTCAACGCCGACCAGAACGGTGTCGTCGTCCAGCGCGTCGATGAATGCATCCAGCTCCAGCGCCCAGGCCCGGGTGGACTTGGCCTCCCGCTCTGCTTCCTGCAGATCTTTGGGACAGGAGAATATGAAACCGGAATCCTGATAGCCGCCCTCCGCCAGGTAGCCGCCGGGGGTAAACTGATACTTGCTGTCCGTGCAGCAGCCGTTCCGGTTGAGGAAGGTTTCCAGGCTCTCTCCGTCCAGATACACGGTCTTGAGGACTCCCTGAATACCGTTATCCGTAAAGTGCAGGAAAGACTTCTCCGGAAGCTCACGGGTTTCATACGCGGCCTTCAGCAGAGAATAATTCTGAGTCTGGCGCGTTTCAGAAAGATGGTTCATCACGTCCCAGGCGATGTCCTTCTTCCGCGCAGCGGCGACCCAGCGGTAGCCCTCCGGCCCCTTGGTCTCTTCCTCGGTGCCCTCGTAATCCCCGAAGGTATACTCGGTGCAATCCTCGGGAACCAGGAAGAGATGCGGCCAGCGGCCACCGACGGTGTGCCAGTCGTAGAAGGCGGCGGTGTTGCTGTAGTAGCCGTAAGCGTCGTCCTCCGGCAGATACTCATACCCGTAATACTTCTCCGCCAGCTCGCGTTCGGAACGATAGAGCTTTCTCTTGGGGTAGTTCGGGAGCCAGGTCATCTTTTTGGCCTTCTTGCTGCGCTTCTTGTGATGCAGCGGGCCGAAGTGCTTCTGGACGATCTGTCCGTCCCGGATATCAAAGCGATTGCGGAAACGGGGATCGAAACGCTCCACCACGGTACCGTCCGCCAGACGGACGCAGTCGATGGTGCCGTTTCGGTATTCCTCCCGAATCTCGTCTGTGCAGTCGGTGAATTCCCGGCAGGCGGGGTTTTCCGTCTCCACCGCATAGGGATCCAGCTTTTCATAGACCGCGTCGAAGACCGCGCGGCCGAAGGGCGTGGTTTTTCCGGTCAGCTCGCTGGCGAAGATTTTCGCCATGAAATCTTCCGGATTTGTCTCCGTTTTTTCACGGAGCGCCATGAGCGTTGTCTGGACGAGAACGTCCTTGATGGGATCGGGTTCCTGCTCCGGAACCGTGACGGGTACCAATGTCAGAAAATGCATGATATATATTCCTTTCTCTGTTTCAGGCGCACGGACAGAAAGGATCAACATCCCAACTGCCCGTGTGCGTAGTGATTGCCCGCGCGGGCAGTGGATGATCGTATTCGATTTTAGAAACGAACGTGTTTTTTGACCACAGCGGTCAATTTGGTGGGTAACTGTTTGAGGTCGGTGATGTCCATGAAGGAGTCTCCGTAGATCCGCTCGATGTTCTCCTTGTCGCTGCCGATGGCTGCGGCAATAAAGCAGACGCCCTTGCGCTGATACTCGTGCTTGACGCCGCGCAGATCCTCCTCCGCCGCGGTGCCGTAGTAGCCGGTGTCAGCCGGCTGGCCGTCAGAGACCAGGATCAGCAGCTTCACAGGCTCCGGGCGCCGGGCCAGCCGCTCCGCCACATAGCGAAGGGCGGCTCCGTCCCGGTTGCTGGAGCGTGCGCTGATGTCCATGAGCCGGTAACGGTCGTCGTTGTCAAAGCTCTCAAACTCCGCATAGGAGTAGAGCTCCACGGTGCTGCCGTCGCCGGAGGAATAGCCCGTGGAATGGCCGTAGACCATGACGGGGATATCCAGACTCTGGCAGAAGTCGTAGAGGATGATGGCCGCGGCTCTGGCGTAGGTGCAGCGGTCGCAGGAGCACATGGATCCGGATTCATCCAGCAGAAGACCGACGGTCAGCTGCGGGATCTCGTTTGGCAGGTTGTTCTTGTAGAAGACCTTTCCGTCATTCCGGTGCAGGGCGTGGGTGTCGAGCCGCCGGCCCATCAGCAGGCCGGTCTGCTTGCCGCCCCGCCGGCTGTCCTTGAGCTGCTGAAGCAAGCTCTTCTGCAGCTGGCGGGAAATGGTAAGCAGCGGCGGCGCGGCCGTCTGATACTGCTCGATCAGCTCCTCGTCGACGCTCCTGATCCGGTTGACCCGAATGCTGACGCCCTCGTGGATATTGCCGTAGGACAGGCTCTGAGCCACATCGTTGAGCTCCTGCAGCCGCTCGCTCTCCAGCTCCTTGCAGGCGGCCTGCTCGGCCATCTTGTCCAGGATCCGGGCGATTTCCTCCGCTGCGGTGGAGCAGGACTCATGCTCGTAGTCGTCGTTGTACTCGGTGCTTCCGCCCACCGGCTCGGAAAGCCCCTGGGTCTGCTGCAGCGGAATGCGGCCCTTCTCGGTTTCCGAGGCAGCCTGCTTTCCGCCCGCCGGTCCGCTTGTGGGAGCTCCGGGAATGCCGGATGAGTCTGGAGCAGTCCCAGACTGACCTGAATTTGATTTTTCTCCCCCAGACCCGGATTTTCCTTCTTCAAAATCTGTCTCAGTCTGGGGAGTTCCGGATCCGGTCTCAGTTTCAGAGCTGTCTTCTTCCGTCTCGGACTCGGCGTCCTTTGCGTCCTGCTGGGTCTTGGCCCGCGCCTTCATGGTGGCGGAAGGCACGACCGAGCTCGTGGGATCAAAGACCGGCGTCGAGCTGCCGCTGCCGGGGCTGGTGCCGCCGGCGACGGACTTGAGCAGCTTGCTCAGCAGCTCGCTGAGCCCGGAGTCCTCTCCGGCCTCTGCCGCCTCCTCCTGGCACTGCTTGACGTACTCCAGGTATTCCCTGACCTGCGGCCAGCAGCGAACCAGGATCATACTCGTCGCCAGCAGCCGCTCCTTGCCGGAGGTCTGCGTCAAAGCTTCGTCGATCGTGGTGATGAGGCCGAAGGCAGTCTGGATGCGGTCGTTGGTCAGCGGCGCGTCTCCGTACTTGATTTCGCCGTATTTGGCATAGGACAGGAGCAGCTGCAGCACCGTCTCGAAGGGCTGTCGGTCGCCGTTTTCCTCCTGCTCCAGCAGCTCGGAGACAGTCGGGATCGAAGCGTAGTGGATCTCACGCAGCTCCGAAAGCGAGGTGCCCAGCGTGCCGGGGAAGTTGATCAGGATGCGGTTTTCGATGTAGCCATCCTCGATGACGTTGCTGAGGTGGTGGGCCAGATACTGGGCGGCTTCCAGGTTCTTGGGGTCCGCCTTCAGGTAATTCCAGAGCTCCGCCTCATTGCGCCTGTCGTCAACGGTGGTGAGCAGCGGCGCGGAAGGATACCACGCATAGGCCGCCAGCCGGTTGTCATAGGTCTGCTCCGCCAGAAAGTCGGTATACAGATCATGCCCCAGCTCGTGGGCAAAAAGCCCGCAGACGATGCGATAGCGGTTCTCCCTTCCGCGCGTTTTGGTCACGAAGGGATGTCCGGCGTTGATCGTGATGTACTGGTTATCCGTGAAGGCAACCTGGTTAGCCTTGGGCTGCCAGACCAGGTTCACGTGGATCCTGCGCTGGTAGTGATAGCGCCGGGTCTGGGCGGCCGCCATGTCCTCAAAGTGTCCGGCCAAAAGCCTGGAGGTGAAAAACTGGCGGTCGGAGATCTTGCTGCGCTTCTCGTTCAGCCGCTGCTTGACCAGCTTGTGATTGACTCTTGCCATCTGATCGCCTCCTCAGGAAGCCGACTTGCGGCGCTTCGGGGCAAAGATGGGTTCGAGCGCGGTGCTGATCAGGGCCTCGCGGTCCTCTTCGTCGGAGGTCGCCTTGCTGATAATGGTATACAGGGCGGATTCGTAGGGATCGCCGGTGATCTCGGTGGAAATGATCCAGTCGATCAGGCTGCGCATGCCCACGTTGCCGTCCGTGATGCTGTTTTTCCGGCAGTACTCGGCCATGTCGTTGACCACGCTGACCATCTGGGAGACCATGTATTCATCTGTCGCGCCGGTGACCGACATGGCGCGCTGCACCATGACCTCCGGAGTGGGAAGCTCCACATCCCGGGCGAGGCTCATACGGTCGAGGACGCTCTGGTTGATGTCGCGGCAGCCTTCGTAGCTGATGTTGGTGGTGACCACCACAACAGCGTCGGGATGGCGATGGATGACCTCTCCGGTCGGCAGCGTGATCGTGCCGTCCTGCTCCAGCAGGGAGTTCAGGCCGACCAGCACGCCGGGCTGCATGATTGTCGAGGGCTCCTGGATCTCGACCACGTAGCCGTTCTTCAGGGCCTTGATGAAATCCGTCTCGATGTAGGTGTAGGTTTGCCCGCCCTGCCTGGATGCCTCGTCGCGCTTGGAGAGGGCCTTGACCTTTTCGGTCACCATCTCCATTACGATTGCCATGCAATCCTGAGAGCTGGCGGCGCTGTTTTCCATGCCAGTGAGCTTCTGATACACCCCCGCGGGATCGTAGTCCATATCCTCCAGATCCGGCAGATGCAGCAGCTTGGCCACATTGGCATAGGTCATGCCGCCCATAGCCTTGAGCTGCTCGCGCTCGGCGTCGAGCTGGGCGCTGCCGGTGGAGCCGGACTCGGAATCCGGAAAGATCTGGCCGATGAAGTCAAAAATCTCCGTTCCTGCCGAGCAGGTGTATTTCATGTAAGGCAGGTTGAGCCCGGCTGCGATGGCCTTGGCCGCCATGGTTTTTCCGGTGCCGGCAGGACCGCGCAGGAGGAAGTTCCGCATCTGCATGGGCCTGCCCGTGGTTTTCTGGGCGTGCTTGCAGATGTCCACCGCCACCTTGGGAATGATGTACCACTCCGGCAGCTTGGGAACCAGGGACTGCTCCAGCGGCGTCAGCGTCCGGGGGCCGAGCTCGAACTGCCCGACAAAGTCGGAGAGCTCGATCACGGAGGTCGCCTTGACCACCTTGGCGGGTCCGGTTTTGGCAAAGACGGTGAACTCCCCCGCGGTGACGCTGGTGGGCGTGAAGGCGCCGGAGTCCAGCTGCGCCTGGGAGACCCGCATGAGATTGCCGGACTTGTCCACTGCCACCTTGATGTGGGCGGGACAGGCGTCGTCCTTGACCCGACGGTAGGCGTTGTCGCAGAGCAGACCCATGAGCTCGGTGGCCTTGTTCAGATCCGGGAAGCCGGAAGTAAACTCGGTATAGTAGTCCCGGAAGGTATCCTCAAACTCGGAATCCTGGACCAGCACCGGGAACATGGCCATGATGACCGCGGCTCCGTCCCGGCCGGTGGAGTTCAGCACGTAGGACTCGAACACCTCGGTGTTCTTGTCGTACACGCTGGCCATGACCGCGCCGGAGTTGCTGTCAAAGACGACCAGGTGGTAGGCGTCAGGGCCCAGAGAAGATTTGTACTCCGCGACCGTCCGGTGATCGATGATGCCGGTGGCGCCTTCTCCGCTGCCGTTCATGCAGCGGCAGACGGCGTGGACGGCCTTGATCACGGTGGCGCAGAGCGTGGCTTCGGTGCCGCCGCTGTACTTGGAGGAGACCTTGACCTTCTTGTTTGCGAGGGTGTCAAAGGGCTCCGGGAGCGATCTGGCGTAGTTGAAGAGGTTGTTGAGGTAGGCGCTCATGCGGCCGCACCTCCTTCCAGCTTGATCCAGATGCCCTCCGAGGTACAGGCTGTATTGGTGATTTCCTGCTTGGCAAGCTCGGCGCAGATGGCAGGCCAGCTCTCCGGTTGCGGAAGCTCTTCCGGCTTCAGCAGGACGGTGGTACGTTTGTTGCCGATGGCCTCGTTGCAGCGGGTGTTCAGCTCCAAAATGTGGGCCTCTACCCACTCAAAGGCCAGCAGCTCGAAATTCTCCGGGGCCGGAGCTTCCGGCGCGGGTGCCTGCTGATCCTCCTGCGGAGCAGGCTGCTGCTCCTGTGTCGGCGTCGGCGTAGGGAATGCCAGGTCATTGACCCGGAGATTGCTCAGCCGCACCTCGCCTCTGCGGAAGCCGCCGGCGTGGTTCAGCAGGATCCAGGCGGACTCGCCGTTCAGGATGCGCTGCTTGGCGTCTGGCAGTTCCCAGACCCAGTTGGCACGGGGATATTGCTGACGGACCAGTTCGTCGACGCGCTTGCAGACCGAGGCGAAGATCATGCTGTCCAGATCGGGCTCGGGCTCCGCGGCTCTGGGCGGCTGTACGGCCTGCTGTTCCTGCACAGGGGCAGGCTTGGCAGAGAGGAACAGCAGACGCAGGGCGGCGGTGAAAACGCCGAGGATCATGAGCAGCAGGATCGGCCACAGCCGGGTGATGAAGGTCAGCAGCGCCAGGGCGAGCAGGGTGATCAGGGCTCCGTAGGCAAGGTTTGCCTTTCTGTCTTGGTTGTTCATGAGATATTTCCTTTCTTTGTCTTTGAATATGGTTTGTGAAAGAACCCGGAGAACGTAAAAAAGGCGCACATGAGAAATCCTTCAGAAACTCATGTGCGCCTTAATTACGCCTGTTCAATTGTGCCCCTGCCTCCTTTACGGAACGTCGAAGAAGGAAGGACCGCCGAAGGGCTCGAAGCCCGTGAAGCCGGCCTGCGGTTCCTCCCGGCCAGGAGAACCGGAGCCTGCCGTGCTGTGCTGCCCGTCCTTGTTCTTGGGCGCGGAGGATGCGAACTCGATGTCATCCAGGATGAGGACCATGGCGGAACGGTTCTCGCCGGTGTTCTTGTCGGTCCAGTTGTCTTCATCCAGGCGGCCCATGAGGTTCACGTAGGAGCCCTCCTTGAGCTGCATTTTATGGATGCGTTCGACGACCGGGCCGAAGGCCTTGACCGTCATGTTGACCCAGCGGGTGTTGTTCTCGGCACGGGAGTCGTAGACCTTCTTGCCGAAGCGGAAGCGCGCGAAGTCCCCCTTCTCGGAGAACTGCACGGCAGGAGTGTTGTCGTACCCCCTGGATACGACGGCGTTGGTGACGATTGCGTTGAACATGATGATGCTCCTTTCTGCGGTTTATGCCGCGTGAAAAATAATATGTTCGCCGGCAGCGCCGGTTGGAACCGGAAACAAAAAAAGCGCCAATCCACGCAGATGCGCAAACTGACACTAAGGAAACGCGAAACTGGGAATTCCTCAATGGGAAAACGTGAAACTGACACTGATAATATAGCATTGAAAGCGTCTTTCGTCAATGACACTCTTCTGCCAAACTTCTGTCCATTTTTACCCATTGTTTTTCTTATTATATTCCAACTGCACAGTAACTTGCAAATAAATGAGGTTTGCTGTAGACTATAGAACAGCTTTGTGGAATCTGTTACTTGTAAGGTTTTTATTTCGATGCCGTCTATGAGAGTGAAAGGCCTTTCACTTGAAGGAAGGAGGTCCGACCATGGAAGACAGCCAAATCGTCGAGCTGTACTGGAAAAAGGATGGAGAAGCCGTTCGACAGTCCGAAGAGCAATATGGCGGATACTGTCTCACGATTGCCGAAAACATTCTGCATAACCGCGAAGATTCAGAGGAATGCGTCAACGACACCTGGCTCCACGCCTGGAACGCCATCCCGCCCCAGCGGCCAATGCGGCTGAAATACTTTTTGGCCCGGATCACGCGGAATCTTGCCCTGGATCGTTGGCACGCCATGACCGCCGAAAAGCGGGGCGGCTGCGGGATTGAGCCGGTATTGGAGGAATTGGCGGAGTGCGCGGACCCGGCAGGCAGCGTGGAGAATGAACTGATTGCAAAGGAATTGGGCGACGCGGTTCAGCGTTTTGTCCGTGCTTTGCCGGAGCGGGAAGGAAATCTTTTCCTTCGTCGCTACTTTTACACGGAATCTATCCGCGAAATTGCAGCCCGATACAGGCTGACGGAAAACCACGTCATGGTCCTCCTGAGTCGGACAAGGAAAAAGCTGAAAGCATACCTGATCAAGGAGGGATTTCTGAATGAACAGCACTGATTTATATCGGAGCATCGGAACGGTGGACGATGCGCTCCTGGAACGAAGCGAACATACCACAAAGCGTCGAAGCTTCAAATGGGCCTTTGCAGCGGCAGCCTGCCTTTGCCTGATTGTCGGTACCGTCCTTGCAGTGGGCCTTCCCAAGCGAAATGTTGGCGGCGATCCACCGCACATCCCGGGCGGACTGGCCGGACAGACAGATGAGCCGGCTCCACCGACCCCGACCCCGCCGGACCACAACCATATTATTTGCATTGATGACAAATACTATATGGTGACTGAGGCCGCAGCGTCACTGCCGGAGGGCTATTCCGCTTTCCGGGCGCTCACAGAGGAAGAACAGTGCGGCACCGGCCTGGCCGGATACATGCTGTATCTGGATGCCGAGGCGGAGAATATTTGGCTCTATCAGCCTGCGAATACTGTCATTGAAAAAGCCTATACGGGCGGTCTTCCGACACTCCCGGACGGCACTACGGATTATCCTGAATGGGTCTACACCCATTGGGAGCCCGCCCCGAAGCCAATTAAGCGGGAGCCGGAACCGGATCATGGGCCTTCGGATGAAAGCATCCCTGACACCGTTTTCGATGATGGGATCGCTCCAACCGAGGAAACAAACCAAGAACAGACAAATGAAACACTTCCAATGCCGACGAAAGAAGCAACTCCCGGTTCTCTTTCCGCACTGCCGAGAGAGGAACAGCTGCGGTTTCTGAAAGAGAGAGGAATCGAGGTTCCGGAATACGCGGAGGATTATATCATGATTCTGATTTCCCGCGTCGAAGAAGATCCGTCACACCCGATTGGAATCAGTAATCCGGTCGTTTTCAAGCTTGGCGAAAGGGTCCGCGACGCCGTAAACGAGTATTACGGGCGAAACAATTAGTCAATAAAAGAAGGGGTATTGTCCTTAACCAAAAGAATTCGCTTTTGGGTTAAAGATAATACCCCATCACTTTTTTGAGAGGCTGCTTCGCTCATTTTCGCACTCCCGTATTATGAGCTGCCTTCTTTTTGGCGTAATGAAAGGATTTAGAGTCATTACGCTGTTTAACCTGTGTAAAAAGAATCATTGAGAGGACCAATGATACTATTGCATGCAGCATTGTGTAAATAATCTTGGTTTTTCCTACGACATCTATCGTTTTAGGAGATAAGGAAAGATAATCACGGAATCTGGAGGAAAAAGAAATCGAGAGATTACTCCAGAAGGAAAAATCGCTCCACTTGGTTGGGATTAGCCATGCAGGCAGGCCGGAGAGGAGCCGCGGCAGCAGGAGAACCAATATAAATGCGAGGCCAGTCAGCGTCAATGAAAAGGCTGTTGGGAACTGTTTACGCAGCCCATGGAGGAAAAACGCGATCGCATAGAATCCACAGAAAAGCAGCGGAAGCCAGGGCAGAACGGACGCAAGCCACGCAAATCCGCTGCCCCAGAGGACCTGGTCCGGCTGCGGCAAGCCTAACTGCATTGCATAATCCCGTCCGTACTTCCATCCGTCTGCCCCGGCCGGGACGCTGTGCAGCTCGGCTGCCGTCCAATCTCCTGTTCCTGGGGTCAGCAGGATTCTGTGGCTGCCGGTGAAAACTCCAACGACGGTGCAGGTTTTCTCAGATATCGTTACTTCCAGCCCGACAACATTCTGCGCGCCCCAAAGCGCTTCCGCAGCCGCACTGCTCACCGCGCATTCTCCCGCACGGACGGGAACTTTCCCATAGATGTACTGGGCGGGACAGGCCAGCATGGCCTCTCCGTCGAACAGGATTTGCTTTGCCTCTGCGCTTCTCGTCATGGACGAAGCAGGAACCGTCTGTTCCGCCCAAAAGGTCAGGTTGACGCCGCCGGCCTTTTCCATCTGCTGCTTTGCCGCCGCAGCGAGCGCAGCCGGCAGCGGCTGGTTGTATCGAAGGCTGACAGCGGTGTACCGAAGTCGGGCCTGCTCGGAAGCCCGGAACACCGCAAAGACTGCGAGGGCAAGCAGCACGCATTTGAGCAAAAACCAAATACGCTTCATGGCTCCACCCGAACCCGGTCGCCGTTCTTCAGCGGTTTATTTGCGCTTTCCACAATCCGATCCTTTGGCGAAAGGCTGCCCTGAACCGCGGCAAATTCCTCGTCAGTTTCCAGCACCTGCACGTCTACACGAACGACGGAATCCTCTACTCCGAGGGTAGAGGTCTTCGGGGCATAGACGAATACAAAACTGCCGCTTGCCTCCGTGTGAAGCGCTGACAGAGGAACGCAGGTTTGATAGGAATTGGAAGAGAGCAGACAAGTAAGTCTGACAGTTCCGGCTTCTATTGCAGGATGAACGACACTCCCGCTGCACAGCAGCGTTCCATCCGTCTGCGGCTCCAGTTGCAGCATGCTCGCATCGAGCTGTCCCTGTAGCTGTCCTTGCGAAAGAATGATGCTGCGTGCACTGGGCAGCGCATCCGCCTGGGCTTGCGTGATTTGGAAGTGGAAGCGTTTTTCCGCACTTTCCGGCTGGAGCGCAATCTCCTCCATACCGGTTCCGGTCTGTCCGACCCGGATTCCGATTTTTGTGACGCTTCCGCTTGTCTCTGCCTTCAGACAGGCTCCCTCATCGAGGAATGCTTGCAGCTGATCGATGGTTCTCTGAGTCTGCTCCATATCCAGCGCCAGGCTTTGCGCCCGGGCCTGGTTGCTTTCTTTGGTTTGAGCCGCCTGCTGCGCCATCTCATAATAACTGGTCTGCGCCTGACGCAGCGCAAAGGCTGCATTCTCGGACTGCAGCTTTGCAGCGGCTTGCTCGGCTTCGGCAGCCGCTTGTCGAGCCTTCGCAGCCTCCAGTCTCGTGCTCGCATCGGTGGCAGCCTGTTTTGCCGTCTCTAATTTGCTTTGTGCTTCTGGACGATCTTCCTCTGACGTCTGATCGTATGCTGCCTGGGCCTCGGTCTGCGCTTGCGTTGCAGCGCTCAGACCGGTCTCAGCCTCTTGAACTGCTGTTTTCGAAGCGGTCAATTCCGCATTTGCCTGGTTTAAGGCGTCGTTTGCCCGTGTGACCTCCGCCTGCGCCTGCTCTACGCCGAGATAAGAGACGTTCTGGCCGGCGTTCAGTGCGTTCAGCTGTGCCTGCTGCTCGGCGAGCTCCGCTTGTTTTCGGGCGATCCGATCCTGAATATTCACCTGATCAAAGCGAAGAAGGACGTCGCCCGCCTCAACCAGGTCACCAACTTCTACGCAGCATTCCGAAACGGGATAGCCCACCGGAATCGGGATTGAAAGAGCCCCTCCGTTTTCCACGGTTCCTTCTGCGGAGAACTGGTCCAGCATTGTATGTGCACTTGGGTTTGTCAGCTTGACGCGGGCCACCGTGGTTCCGGCGGCTCCTTTTGCGAGAAGGGTCAGGATCAGCATGCCGACAAAAAACGCAGCAACCCGAATGCCGGCTCTGCGCTGCGTGGGCTCGCTCTCCGTTTTTCCGAAAAAGCGTATTCTCTTCACATCAACCAAGCCCTCCTTCCGCTTGAATTCCAAGCTCCAAATACTTTTGCCCGAATTTGAAAATCAAAACCGCTGGAATCAGTGTAATCAGACCTGCCGCCAGGCCAGAGGCCAGATTTTCCGAAGAGATCACAGGCAGAAACAGGCTGAAGGGCCAATGCTCCTGCGAGCGCAGAAAACTCATGGGCTGCTCAATGGCGCTCCACGCCTCCAAAAAACTCAGAACTGCAGCGGCCAGGATGCCGGGACGTCCCAGGGGAAGCCCGATTTTCACAAATATTTGTATGGCATTCGCGCCGTCCAGCTTCGCTGCTTCGATCAACTCTGGTGGAATGCCTGAAAAGCTCCTGGACATCAAAAACACCGGCAGCGTGGAAAAGACGCCCGGGAGGATGATCGCCCAAGGCGTATCCAACAGGGAGAGGCGCCGAAGGACAAAATAACTCGGCGCCATCAACACCTGAAACGGCAGAAGCATCAGTACGATATACAGCCCGAGGATAAGCTTCCTGCCCTGAAGCTCTTTTTGCGCCAGAGCCCATGCCGCAGGCGCGCCAACCAATAGTTGCCCGAGCACCTGCGGGAAGACCAGCAGGCAGGTGTTCCAAAAAACAGAGAAAAAACCGGGCGTGTCCAATAGCAGCTCTGTCAGCGGCTGCAGCGTCGGCCAGGTGGGAAGAACCGGCAGCACGGCCTGTCCGCCATTTTCCCGAAACGCCGGTCCGATCGTACGCTCCAATTCGTCAGAGGAGGTCAGCGCACTCATCAACAGAGACCAGAGCGGCAGCCATACTGCCAGGCTGAGCAGGACCAGCACGACATAGGAGAGAATCTTTTTTCCTCGTATCATTTTCGATCCCTCCTTGCGAGCAGAATCAGGAAACATAGAATGACCGCAACCAAAGCAATCGCCATCATCACGGCGCCGGCCGTCAATCTGCCGAGGTCAAGTCCCCGAAACCAGTTGTTGAAGAGATGCTGTAGGAGGTAAATGCTGTCATGGGGATAGGAGCCCGCAACCAGCCAGGCTTCCCGGAAAACCTTAAAGCCATTGAGCAGACTCATGATCGCGACAATCCCCAACGTCGGACGCAGAAGCGGCAGTGTGATATAGCGAAACTGCTGCCAGCTTCCCGCGCCGTCCACCTGTGCCGCTTCATACAGAGCTTTGGAAATGCCCTCCAAACCCGACAGCCAAAGGATCATATCGTAGCCAATGTTCTTCCATAGATAAGTTGCAACCAATACCCAAAAGGCCGCATCCGTCCCCAGGAAATCCACCTGCTTCGCGCCGATAGACGAAAGCAGCCAATTGATTGCGCCGTTTTTTGCAAACAGCACCTTCCAGATCACGCAGATCGAAGCAACAGGAATCGCCATAGGAAGCAGTGCCGTTGTTTTGAAGGGATTTCCCCGTTTTTTCAGCCAGCCGATCAGGAGGGCCAGAAGCAAGCTGAATACGACCAGCAGCGGGACGCAGATGGAAAGAAAACGGGCTGTATTCCGGGCAGCCAAGCGAAAGGCCTCGTTTTGCACGACGCTTTCATAGTTCTTCAGCCCGACCCAGGCAGTGCCCGGGTCGTTCTGAAAACTTCGTTTCACGGTTTCGGCGAAGGGCCAGAGAACAAAGACGGCAACCCCCGCAAGACTGGGCAGCAAAAAGAGCCAAGCCGTTACCGCGGCATGTCGCTGCAGCTTACTCTTCCGTTTCATCTCTGCTCCGCGAGGTAAAGGCTTGTCTCACGTTCCGCCTGGGAACATGCTTCTTGAGCAGACAGATTTCCCTCGTAGTAACGCAGCGCAGCTTCTTTGGCAGCATGGTAGAGGATTTGATCCAAGACGACGCATTCTGCATCTGCAAGCGCCTGTGTTAGATCGTTTTGGATCGTTCCGGGCTCCTCGATCTCATCCCGGTATTGTTTGATGTTTCGTTCCGTTCCCGATTTGGTCACGGCCCAGCCTTCTGCCTGATGGATACCGAAATACGGCAGTGCCGTCTGGCATTCGAGGGATAGCGCAAATTGCAGGAATGCCGCTCCGTTCTTTGTATCTCCCCCTGCGCGAAGTCCAAGGATTGACGTGACCACCGCTGCGCCGGTTCCGTCCGGCCCGGGGATCGGCGTCATCGTGTAGCGGACAGCCGTTTTCCCGGGATAGGTTCCGCCGTCATAATTCGGCATGCCCGCGTATGGGTTTGCCGTCAGCGCGTAGGGGTAGTCCGCACTGTAATTGTTTGTTTCGTCAATAATCGTGTACGATTCCCTGCTGAGACCGGTTTTCGGATTCTCCTCATAGATCTGCAAAAGCTCATCAATGGTCTGCAGACCGTAGTAGGATACCAGCCGCTTTGTTTGGGTCAGAAATTCATTGTAGGCATCCTTGTGGAAGCTTCCATTTGCCCAGATCGCATTGCTCCATGCCGGATACCACAGATCGAACACTTGATCGGCATAATTGATCTCATAGGCTGCGTGTGCGCGGATCTGTTCACTCTGCTCATGGCTCTGATAAGGCTCGTACCCGATGGTCAAAGGCTCAGAATAGCCTTCGATCAAATCCGCGAAGTCGCTCAGCGAGCTGACCGGCTGACGTCCTTCCGCTGCACCGAACATCCAAGGAATCATCCGGCTCGGGATCGCATACAGGCTGCCATCGAGCGTGAACCGTTCCAGCAGATTTTGGTAAACGTCAGATGTGTCCAGGCCGTCCAACGGGGCGAGAAAATCCCTGTGGATCAGGTTGTCCAGCGGCAAACCGTCCAGGAGCAAGACATCAGGCCCTTCTCCGTTCACCAGCTCCGTGTTCAGCTGGGCGATCAGTTCCTCCTCCGTCAACGAGGTATTATCCGACGCCACCGTAAATTCACAGGTACAGTCAGAATGGGTGGAATTCCAAAGTGTGACAGCATTGCGGACACTCTGACTGTCGTGCAGCGACCAAATTTTCAGAGTTTGCGAAGGGGTAACGGCTCCGCCCGGGTGATACACGTATTGCCGCAGAGTGCCGGATGAAAACGCATATACAACTCCGTCGTTGGAGACCGCCAGATCCGTCGGCATTCCGACAGGAGAGAGCAGCGGCGTTTGTGCAAAATCGTCTGTCAGATCAGCCGCTTCGTCCGCGGTGTATCGGACCAGCCTCCCGGCGCCCTTGTCATAAAGCCAGTCGAGCATCCAACAGCTCTCACCGTCCGGGCTGACGGTACGGCAAACATAGGAAGCCGGCTCACGGGGCTGCTTCCCCAGCACGGAAAGGGTCCTGGCGTCTGTCACGGTCAGAACGGAGCTGCCTTCGTTGATCCACCAGAGCTTCCCGCCGGAAGCGGCGAGCGGAAAATAGCATTCCGAGTCAATCAAAGGTGCTTCCGACAGAAGCTCTCCCGCTTGGTTTACAGTGTAAACTGACCGAGGAACAAGCGAACCATCGCCGGCAAAGCCCAGCCGCGAAACAGCATAGAAGCATTCTGTGTCGTAATAGAGCTCATACTGATCCCCTCTTGTAAGCTCAATCCTTTGTCCCCCTGCTGCGCTCTGAATTGTAGAAGGAATCTGCGACAAAGCACCGTCCTCAAGAACATAGATCGCCCCATATTCGGAGGAAGCATCCAGATTCAAATTGATATACAGCCTGCCTTCACACCCATAGACCAGGACGGGCAGCTTGTCTCCGTTGGGTATGGCTTGGGATAGCGCGGCGTCGAGCTGGTCCATCCAAGCCTCCGGCTGCTCCTCGGCGGTTCCGTCGGGGCGGATTGTGAAGTAGTGGAAGCCCGCGTCCCGGAGAGAGGAGATGCGGAAATCCGTTTCGGAACGCCGGGAGAACACATAGTCTACGGTTCCGTCGCTGCGCACGCTCAATACCTCGACGTGGTTTTGCCCCGGCACATCGGGGAGCAGAACCGTTTCGCTGTAAGGTCCGAGCTGCACAGATGTGGAAGCGGGATGCAGCGTTGCCTCGGGCCCCTGGGTGGAAGCTGTCCCGGATTCGCCGGATGTCGATCCCGGTCCCTGGGGCAAGGCTGTCCCGGACTCGTCAGGCGCAGGATGCCCGCAGCCGAACAAAGCGGCAATCAGGCAGAAACACAACGCAAAAATCATAGTACGTTTCATGGCAGTTGCCTCCTTTTCAATGCCAGCATACCGATTCATTATCTAATTATTATCTAAATCGAAAAATTAGACAGAAATTAGATATTCTGTGATATAATGGAGACAGAAAGGGGGTGTGGAGATGAATCTTCTGATTATTGAGGACGATCCGATGCAGCTGGAGCTGCTGATGCGGCTTCTGGAGAAGGAAGGGTTTTCGGTTACCGGTCTGGCAGACGGCGCAGACGGATTGTACGCCCTGCGGCAGGGTGCCTTCGATCTTGCCATCGTGGATCGGATGCTCCCGGAAATCGACGGAGTGACGCTTTTGAAGGCTTATCGGAAAGACGGCGGAAAAGTCCCCATTCTGCTGTTGACCGCGCTGGGCGCGGTACAGGATCGGGTCGTCGGTCTGGACGCCGGAGCCGACGACTATCTGACGAAGCCTTATGCGCCGCAGGAGCTTCTGGCCCGGGTCCGCGCTCTGCTTCGCAGGCCTGCCACGCTGCAGGAAGTCAGCGTGCATTTCAGCGATCTGCGTTTTGACTCCGCATCCGGAACCCTGCATGGGCCAAACGGAGACTGCGAGCTTTCCAAACGGGAGGCCGCAATGCTGACCTGCTTTCTGAACAATCCCAACCAGGTGCTGTCCCGCAGTCAGCTGCTGGCCGGGGCCTGGGGCGGCGAAGCCGACGTGGAGGAACGCAATATTGACAATTTTGTGTTTCTTGTGCGGCGCAGACTGCAAAATGTCGGGTCGCAAACCGCGATCGTCACCGTACGCGGTTTTGGATACCGGCTGGAGGATGCAAAAACATGCTGAAACAACTTCGGAAGAAGCTGACGCTGCTCTCCGCCGCGCTGACCGGCTGCGTCGTGCTTCTTTGCTGCGCAGCAAGCTTTCTCTTTGTACGGGAGCAATATCTGCGGGAAAAAGACGCGGCCTTTCGTCTGACTGCCCAGCGGATCGAGACGCAGTGGCAGATCGAAGGGGCCCTGACCGCTCCCTGGCTGGAAGCAGCCCTGGCGGAGGGCAATTATCATGCCGCTCTGTGGGAAAACGGGATTCCGCTGCGCTATCCGAATACGGAACCGGAGACGGCGGCAGCGTTGCTGAGAGAGACAAATCAAAGCGAATTTGTCCTGCTCCCGGATTACCGTATCGGCGATCTGCGGTTTCCGTTTTCCCGCGGGGAACGCAGGCTGTGTATCTGGGTATCCAGATCACAGGAAACAAAAGATCTTCTGCGGATCGGCCTGTTGTTCAGCTTGTTAGCAGTCGGCAGTCTGGTGCTGGTGGCCTGGCTGAGCTGGATCGTCGCCGGACGGTCCGTCAAGCCCGTCCAGGTGGCCATGAATCAGCAGGATCGCTTTGTGGCGGACGCCAGCCACGAGCTTCGCAGCCCGCTCACCGTACTCAAGAGCAGCCTTTCCCAGCTGCGGGAGCAGCCCGAGCTGGCACAGCGGGACCTTCCCATGCTGGAACAGCGGGTGGACCGGATGCAGAGCCTGGTGGAGAATCTGCTGATGTTGAGCGGCGGCGCCGCCAACCGCGGCGTCACGCTGGAGCCCGTCGCTCCCGATACGCTGCTGATCGAGTTCGCAGACTCCATGCTGCCCCTGGCAAAACAGGCAAAGGTCCATCTGGAGGTCGAGCTCCCAGACGAAGCGGTCCCGCGGGTGCTCGGGCAGGAAACCCTGCTCCGCCGGCTTTTATCCATCCTGACAGAAAACGCCCTCCGGTTCGCGCCGGAGGACAGTGATGTGACTTTGGCGCTCAGGCGGCTTCCGAATGCCTGTGAGATCTCTGTTTCCGATCACGGTCCGGGCGTACCGGACGCCGAGAAAGAAAAGATATTTGACCGCTTTTACCGCGGCAGTGAAAGCCGCACGGACACGGACCATTTTGGCCTTGGCCTTTCCGTCGCCGCTCAGATCGCCGAACTGCATCATACTTGCATACACGTCGGTGAAGCCTCTGGAAGAGGCGCAAGGTTTAGCTTTCAGTTACCATTTACCATCTGAATATACTCAAAGGATAGCGCGTATAGGGTGCGGTTCTGTGTGCTGTTCAACACACAGAACCGCACCCGTTTATGTGCTATCTGTTTTTCCATCGCTTCATCGGCTGCCTTATTTCCCTCGAATGATAGCCGCTTCGTATTCCTCAAGCTCATTACTGATACGGCGAATGTGCGCCTCAACAGCATATACTGCGCTGGCCATTACATCTCTGCATGGCGTATCGGCATCTCGTGCATGCGCTTCTGTGGAAACCAAGCCCAAGATGCTGACCAGATCCGCAACGCCGGAAAGCTCTGTGACGATGTCTGCATACTCCCTCATTGCTTTGCCCTCCATTTTTGCTTCTACTTATATAAAGAATTATCACGCGAAAATGCAACACAAAAGCAGATGTTTTTCAATTTTTATTTTCAAAAGTTTGATTTTAGTGATCACCTGTGGTATGTTAACAGATGAAATGCGCTTCGGAGGTGGTGCTTATGAAGGTTATCTTATCCAGAAAGGGTTTTGATTCGACTTTTGGTGGCTGTCCCAGCCCGATCCTTCCGGATGGAACCCTGCTTTCCTTGCCGATCCCTTCCGATGATCAGGATGCGTACAAGGATCTTTCCTGCTGTGGCGTCAATTACGCTGACCTGCTTCAACAACTCCGACCAAAGAAAGAGTATTCACATTGTCACGTTGATCCGGATTTGCGGCCGGGTTTGCGTACATCTGGCATTGATGGGTGGAGGCCGGCCTTCGGTCAAACTGATGCGGCGCGAGGCGTACACAAAAATGCTGGCGTGGAGATTGGTGACCTGTTCTTGTTCTTCGGTTGGTTCCGACAAACAGAGCTGGGGCCGAATGGCTATCGTTTTGTTAGGAGAAGCGAGGACTTCTTTCAATTTGCGAATCTACAAGTGATCTACGGATACCTTCAGATCGGAAAGATCCTCACAGATAAAGAGCAAATAGCAGAGTACTACTGGCATCCGCACGCATCAAAGAAATACATCGATCATCCTGCAAACACACTTTATCTGCCGACAGAGCATCTGTCCTGGAACACGCTAAAGAGCGGTTATGGTACGTTAGATTACCGCCCGGACCGTGTTCTTACGATGGAGAATAAGCCCAGAGCTACATGGACTGAGAAACCGTTCCTGATGCCGGAGCATGTCTATGGAAATCGGAAAAATTCGGCCAAAGGGGTCGGATTGTATTACGCTGGCGTCTGGCAGGAGCTTGTAATTTCTGAATCAGATGGCTTGCTTGATTGGGCAAAGAGCGTCATCGACTGACGCGCATGATTCCCAGATAAGCGCTTGCAATATACCCGGTTTCATCCTGATAAACCGTGGTGTTGTCAGCAAGAAAAAGGTCATATTGTTCGCCAACCTCCGGTTTCCGGATACGCTGCTGTATCCGGAGCCGGAGGTCGCCTTTCTCTGTGGAAAGAATCATTGCTTTGGGGCGTTTCAGGATTGCGGTTGTGATGACCTGCTTACAGGTTGTCCGGATTCGGGTGTAGGATCCGCTGGCGATTGTGCGGAACATTTGGATCCCAGAGTAACCCATCCACACGGCCAGGAGCAGAAAGGGCGATGCGAAAACGAATTCGCCGAAGAGCAGCCAGCAGAACGTGAAGAAAAAAGAGCTTCCCAGCGCCATTCCCAGGCGCAGCAGGATTTGGTGCTGGAGGACTGCGGGGAAGGTCTTGAAGGCCTCACGGATACGGTTCGGTTTCACAGCAGCACCACCCGCTTTTTCTGCAGAAGGCCGATGACCGCGTCGACCACGGTGTCACGAGCCTTTGACGAGGCCATTTTGGCCTCAAGGATGTTCGCTTCGATCCCACCGTCCGGATAAAGGCGTTCCGTCAGGGCTTGACGGTTGTCCTCCCCCAGCAGACGCGCGGTCGGCCGAACGCGGTTTTCGAACAAATACACCAGTTCCGCCAGACTCAGACGGAATCCGGCGTCGCGGATCCAGTTCAGGAGAATCTTTTCTTCCTTCGCCAGTGCGTTTCGCTTCCCGGGTTCGGATGGGATGATCATGCAGCGACTCAGTATGGTGTAGCGGGCGGCAGGATCTTTCCTGGAGGTGTACTCTGCCAGTCCATTCCGCAGGAGATTCTGGATCGCGGCTTCTTCGTCACGGCTGGCTGTTTCCGCAAAGCCGAGACGGCCGCGAAGCCAAAGATCTTCCTCCAAACCAAACACGGAGCAAACCTGTCCGCCGATTACGATGCGCAGCTCTGCGCTGATACCGTTTTTTTCGGGAATTCCCTTCGAGATAAACAACATATCAATCAGCTCCTCTTCAAAATTACACAGATTCAGGCGTTCAAATGCAACTACAGCAGGGTCATCATGACGACGCAGAGGCCGATCACCAGCAAGGCGCCAAGGACCAGAAACGATATCTTCTTGATCCTCTCACGATCCAGCCCCGGTCTGGTGCTGCCGGCGTCGATGGGCTCTACGTCGTCATAATAACCATCATAGTCGTCTGCTGGCTCAGGCTCCGGACGATCTTCCTCTCCAGACTGAGATTGCAGGCGCTCCGTCGGGGCGCCTTCGATTGATGGCCTGGCTTTCTTTTGCGGTTTCCGTTTCAGTTTGACGGGAGCCGCTTTCTTTTTCGAATTCCGCGGCGGATCCGCAGCGGCCGACGGCGCTTCCGCCTCGGTCTGGGGTGCAGCGCCTGTTGGGATCTGTTTTCCGCATTCCGCGCAAAACGAGACCTCCGGGCCAAGCAGCTCCGCCCCGCAAAACGGGCAATATCTCATAGCGCAATCCTCCTTTGAAAAGGCAAAATGAAACACGTGGATTCTAATGAACCCACGTGTTGATGGTGATATTATAGCAGATCGCTTTTTACTTGTCTTTAGCGCCGACTTGCCAATATTGTGCCATTCCGATTTCACGGATTGTGATTCTGCGCAGCCAAGAGCTCCTCAATCTTTGCCATCAGCTCGCTGGGGCGAACTTGAAGCGCATCACAGATCCTAAAGTACGTTTCGAGTGTTGGCTTGCGCTCACCCCGCTCGATCGCGCTTAAATGGGTTCGTCCGATGTCGGCAAACCCGCTGACGACCTCTTGGGACAGACCTTTCTGCTCCCGATAATCCTGAATCACACGACCTACAACAGCTGCATCCAGCATGAGCGGTACCTCCTTCCTTTCCTCAAAAGGATTTTACGGGAAATACCGGAGAACTCTGAATACATATGTTGTCAAATGAACGCAAATGTGTTATTTTTTGTTTGGATCTATATTTTATCACGCCTTTCGCTGATAATCAAACGAGAAAAGGAGAAGACCATGAAAGAGAAAGCATTATTCTTCTTTGAGCCCCGGCGGATCGACGATCTCGCTCCAGGTAATCCGGGCGGAAAATGGATGGAATACCGCATCGTTAAAACAATTTGCTTGAGTAAGATCGACTTTGAAAACTTCACCACCGACCTGCTGGCCGACCGACAATTCATTGAGGACAATATCGGCCTGTGCGTTGCGAAGGGAGATTGCCTCCTGATTACGAATCGCAATCACACCGGGGAACTGCTTGTGATTCCCTGGAATGGATGCTTTGTTCGTTATGCGGCGCTTTTTCATTCAATCAGAATCGTATAGTATGGCAGCCGACACATTAAGTGTCGGCTGCCAAATCAAAGTCCATTTTTCAAGGAATAATTCTACTCTGCTTGTGATGTGTTATCTTCTTTAGCAAGGTATATCATTTAGAAAAACATGGCTAAGTCCTCATTCACGCTCGACAAGCTGTGCGTCAAATAAGATATAGTCTGCTATGTCCGAATCCAAAACCTCCGCAATCACAAACCAGCCTGCCATATCATCTGTATGTGTTTCCGGATCATTTGTCTGTACGACATCCAGGCAGAAAGCTGATCCGCCATAGGAAATATCCTGTATCGCATAACGGAATGATCCGCTGGGTGCATCTACGTATGCAAGGATAAGCGTGTGATCGGCAAAAAAGCTGTCATCGTATAAGGCAGTAATATCGTTGAAGGAGGGCACTTCATCATATCCGTGATCAAGCGTCAGAATATCCCTGAATTTTTCCTTAAACTGTTCCAAGTCTTTCAGCGTGTCGAGCTTATACACGGGAAGATGCGGGACGGAACTGATGGTCATCATTCCAGCATTCGAGCAGTCGGCGAACACACGGCTGTCATCAGTCCAGTTTGCATATGCAACCGCTGTCTTTATCTCTACGATTGGGTTCGGCAGGTCATAACTACCGCTTTGTGCAGCACCGAAGAGTATCTGCCGAATCCCTTCCACATACGCCTGCTTGCGCTGTTCTGCAGCGGCAGAATCTTCGCCTTCCTGGCTGATCCAGTACTCTGCGATATAGCTTGAAACAGGATTTTGCCACGGAATGACGGAAACATTCTCCTCTGCAATGTCATAGGTGGAAAGGATGGCCCGCATCTCTGCAATCGTGGCGCCCTTCAGGTTCATCAGCTCCTCCAGCGTCTTGTTCCGGTTCGTCCCGGACATGACGCCGCATGAATAGCTGCCCGGCGCCATCTGCCACACGTAGACCTCCAGGCCCTTAAACGTGTCCAGATCAAAGTACTCCGGATATTTTGCTTTTAATGATTCCATGTCGATCTCAGCCTCGCTGTGTTTGTCGGTTTCTTTCAGCAAAAACACATAGGGGATCCGGGTGTCGTCGGAATTGGGGTCATCCTTTTCGCCGGCGTCATAGTATCCGCGCGTCAAGCAGACCTCCCCGTCTTTCTGCAGAAGAAGATAGTAAAACAAGGAATCCGGCAGATCGGATACAAGCACCCGCCATGCTTTCGCATTATTCCCACGCAGATTGGCAGCCAAGGTTTTTCCGTCCGGATCGAAATACTGATCAAAGGTGTCCTTTGACAGCACAAGCTCCGTACATGTTCCTGCACGCAGCCAGTTGTTAGAGTTGAGATCCTCCAGGATCCATAATTCTCCATTGCCTGAAACGCAGTATTCGGATAACGGTATGCTGGTATTACCTCCGGATCTCTTGCCTTCGTATTTGATCTCTTGAACAGTGTAATACTTTCCAAAGACTGCATCGAGCAGTTTGCTTTCATCCACGCCGAAATACTCCCTTGCTGCCCGCAGGCAGTTCTCAGAACTTGCTTTCGATTTGGTAATATCCAGAGCGTTTTCTCTGATTGACCGCGGAAATTTCGCCCGAATGTCATCTGCGTAGTAGCTCCCGTCCCTGGGTTCCCAATACTCGATCACATCATAGGTTGAAGAATCATTGTTATTGGCAGACGTATCAAAGGTAATAGCTGTCGGGATATGCGAGCCGGTTTCTACCTTAACGTCTCTACCATCAAAGCTGTATTCTTCATAGAGCACCCAGGCATAGACCGTTGTTTCATTCCCTGATTCTGATACCAGTAATACATCATAATCGGTTGCAATGAAACGGCCCTCTGACTGTGATGAGCGATTATGCTCTGCAACCGCCATGTCCATAGAGACGCCCAGCTTTCCGGACAGGCTCTTGGTCGAGGATGGAGCTGTCAAAAGGCATACGGCAAGAACGACGCAGGCAATCATGGCGATCAGAATGATCCAGAATGCGGGCTTTTTGTAATTCAAAACTCCTTTGACTCTTTCTTTTACACTTACCTCGCCGAAGGCCAGCGGACAAGCGGCGATCCCACGCCGTGAGCGGCTGCAGTCCAGTAACGCCTGGGCATAGTCGGCACGCTCCGCCGTGTCCAGATCGCGCACGACCCGCTCGTCACAGGCCATCTCAATATCTCTGCAGAGAAGGATGTATGCGATCCAGACCAGCGGATTGAACCAATAGACGCTGAGCAGCAGGAACCCCAGCGGCTTCCACCAATGGTCATGGCGCTTCAGGTGGGCCTTCTCATGGGCCAGAACCCGGGAAAGCTGCGGTTCCGTCATGCGGGAGGGAAGGTAAATGCGGGGACGAAACACGCCGAGAATAAACGGCGAATCGAGCTCGTCACAGGTCCATACGCCTTCCGCGCAGGGAACCGCAGCGGCTGTGCGGCGCTTCAATCGAAAATAGCTGACGGCCGCATAGAGCAGCATAGCGGTTAAACCGATCACCCAGGCGTAAAAGAGCTGCGGCAGGATCCGTCTGCCAACCGTTTCGGGCACGGAGGACACGCCGACGCCGGTAACGACATAGTTGGTCCCATCCTTGCTTTGGACCGGAAGCTTGTCGCTGCCGACCGCTTCCTGGTATCCCGGTTCGCCCTCATAGATCACGGTGTACCCGCCGGGAACATAGCTGTCCATCCAGGCGTCTACCGCTTTTCCGCTTCCCAGGTCCTTCGGCATCACGGAAAAGGGCGATTCGATCGTGAAGGGGCAGATCAGTCGCAGGGCAACCAGCGCCCAGAGCGCACAGGAGATCCACTTCGGCGCTTTCCGCAGCAGCAGCCGCGCCAGCAGTACCGCAGCGATCAAAATACAGGCAGGAAGGCTGAGCTTCAGCAGCGCAACGAGAATCGAATAAGGCAGCGTCGTCGGACCGATAAACTCAGGGCCGTAGATTCCAAAGATATCATAAAACAAATCCATCATGGCTCAGTCCCCCCGGCGGGCCGCATCGATCATCTTCTGGATGGCGTCCGCCTCTTCGTCGGTAAGCTTGTTCTGCGCCGTGAAGGCTGCGATAAAGGCAGGCAGAGAACCCCGGAAAGACTCTGTGACGATCTGCTTGCTTTTTGTTGCATAGAACGCCTCACGGGGAATCAGAGAGGATACGATACCGCCTTGATTCTGAAGAAGCCCTTTTTCGCAGAGCTTGCGCAGGACCGTATAGGTCGTCGGCCTTTTCCATTTCAGCTCTTTTTCACATATTTTCGCCAGCTCGCCGGACGCGATCGGCTCGTGCGCCCAGACGATATCGGCAAAGCGTTCCTGGATCGCACCAAGCTCAAAATCTCCCATGGCTCAGACTCCTTTCGCTTGTTTATCGGAATAAACTGCATCTTTAGTTTACTCCAATAAACAGGATTTGTCAAGTGGTTCAAATCAATTCATAGAAAAGATACAAATGAAAAACAGAGTAAAGACTTGCTCCCCAGCGCCGTAGATTTTCTTTTCCATTATTTGGACCAATCTGGACGGTTCGCAAGGCAAAATGGTTGACCACATTTTTGAAGAATGAAAAAATGCGGCGCAGGCTGAAATCGATCAGTCTGCGCCGCTGGGTATTACTTTAGAACATGGGGTCTGTGGTGTATTTTTGCTGGTCGGATGTATTCTGCGTGGGAGCGTTGGAGTATGAGGCGCATCCGGATCGCTCTGTGGCTGGCTGATTGGAGGGAGCTGCAGTTGGATCTGCCGGTCGGTTTTGCCAGTTCGGTGCGGTTGTTGCTGCGCCGCAGGAGACATACCAGGCAGACAGCCAGGCTTGATAGTTGATCTTCGTCTCCAGCAGGAGCTCGCTGAACAGATCAAAGCTCATGCTGACTGCAACGTGATTCTCCGGGTTTTTGCCAAACTTGGGGACGATAAGGCCCTTGTCTGTGGTATCGCCGGGCCCGCTGTCGGCTACCAGGAGCAGGTCGCATTTGCTGCCTGCGAGCAGCTGCATGACACGGGACAGACTGCGTCCGTCGGGACGCGGCCTGCCTTGCCGGGCAAGCTTCTCCGCTGAGGTGCCGCCGAGGGTCTCGTAAATCGGGCGGTGATCACCAGATTGCTTTCGGTTTTGCATCAGATAGCGCAGCTCGCCACACTCCAGCTTCCTGCAGAGGTTCAGAAACTCGCCGACGGGAATGTAGATCTGGATCTGGTTCGTCTGCCGCTGTCCGGGTGGACGCGCCAGGTCGTAACTGGCAAAAGTGAAGTGGATCCTTCCGATCTGGAAGCAGTCCCGAAGGCTCTCCACAAAACAGTCTCGGGCGTCCTTGCGGGTGATCTGATCCTGATTGCGTTCATCCTGCATTGGGCTTCACCTCCGAAACAGCCTGCTCATAAGCCTGAAGGATATTCTTCACGTCGGAGAGATTCGTCTCAAACTGCGGTCGGAATTCTTCCGTGATTTCGTAGTTGAAATACGCTCCGAAGGTCACGAGCTTCCACAGCTGCACCATGGCGTCCGGAAGCAGTTTCTTTTCCAGCGCCCGCAGTTTGCTGCTGGCGTGAATGATGAAACGCTGCCAGAGAACGAAATCGGGATCCTCAGCCTCCATGCCAAAGGATGCCAGCCATTCCCGGACGGTGTGCGTCTCAGAACGGTCTCCGCATTCCGGCGGCTGGAGGATGTACTGCACCGTGAACGATGTGGATTCGTCAGCGTCTTTAGGAACCGCGACGCCGCGGCCTACGGGAAACATGGCGCAGACTGCCGGTTTTGCCTTGTGGATCATGCAGTGACGATCCTTCAGCAGCGGGCACCGCCGCACGGAACCTCGCGGCAGCAGCCGGACAATGGGGACTCTGGAGTCCTTGCCGGGATAGCACTCACAATAGGTCTGGAAGAACGAGAGGATCGGCATTTTCAGTTCTTTCGCCGCCCGGAAGAGATCCTTGGGAGAAAGGAGAATATCCTCCCGGTGAATGCAGCACTTGCCGCATTCCGTACAGCGGAACTGGAAAGGCGTGTCTAGCCCGATCTTCATCTGGTCGAAGTTGTCTGCAATATGCTTTAATCTTTCGTCCATTATTAAGACCTCCTTATTCAAGCATTTGCGGCGCCAGGGATTGGCGCGAGACGGATTTGTCAGACTGATTCGCGATTGCCGGAATCTCAGCTTCATCCGTTGGAACGCGGAAATCCGGTGTGGGCAGGCCGATCAGGATCAGTCCATAGTCCAGGATGTGCTCCCAGACCCAGTCTGTGCCGAGAGCCAGCTTGAGCAGGCCCCGGGACAGATCCATTCCGAGCGCGCCGGAAGCGCAGTCGTCGATGGGGATCGTTTCCCGGACTGTTTCGATGTCGGCGTTGACGGCGGCCAGCAGGTCCAGCAGCTCTTTCGTGGTGAACTTCTGTTCATCGGAGATCGCGCCCCAGTACTCATTGACGTCGCAGTAGGTCCTGCACTTGACCGGGCGGCCAAGCAGCTTGGAACAGACTGCGCTGATGCAGAACGCGATGTTTTCGTCCGTCAGCTGGACGGAACGTATGGTGATAACTTCTTTCATGTCAAATCTTTCCTTTCTTGGGTAGATTGGTTGGTAAGGACTTCCGGGCGGTGCTTCCGGTTGAATGCCTCATAGTCGCTCCATTTTGGATTGTCAAAACTGCGCGACGTGAAGGATTCGAGAGCGCGCTGTTCAGCTTCTTCTCTCGTGTGGACCCAAGGTGTGTGTTCCGGCTCCCAGGCGATCAGGGCGTCCAGCAGCTTCAGCTCGCCGTTTCTGCGGATGATATCCCGCATCAGCGCCTGCCACTGGCCCTGTTCGATGTCGCCGAGCTTCGTCTGGATCCCGGAGCGGTAGGTCAAGGTTTTGTCCCGGCCATAGCCCTTTGTGATGCTTCTTCCGGTGTAGTGCATGACTGCAAGATCCTCGGCGGCAAGCGCCAGGGCCCTCTCGCTGCCGGGCTCGATGGAAACGGTATTCCAGGTCATCCGGCCTCACCCCACAGTTCTGCGGCTTCTTTGGGGAGGACTTCCTGGAAAAGCTGCTTGAAGCGTTCATATCCGGCACTGTTCAGGGGAGCGCGCAGGGACGCTTCGCTCCAGCAGATCAGCTCTTCCTCCGGCGTCAGATATTGGCTGGATTGAAAGCCCCGCCCGTTGAAGTACGGAGCTTTCGGATGCATGATGGACTGCAGCTCGGTCTTGCTTTTTGCGTTCAGGATCATGTTGCCCTTCTTTTCGGCGATCCCGCAAAGGAGGGTCGCATGGAAGCTGCGAGCCTGGAGCGAATTTAGCTGCGCCAGCAAATCTCGCAGTGCCTTGAATCGGAGTTCTGCGATTGTGTCGATTTTTTCGGGATCGGACAGCAATTCAGCGAATTTCTGTGCGATCAGGAGCAGATAGCTTGTTGTCTCGTGTGTGCATGTGATCGTGTTTTCGGAGTTCAATAGAACCACCTCTTTCAGAATGATATCTATCTCCACGGAGCATGCTGCCCCGAGAAAAAAGGTAGGGGGAGCAATGCTCCTTATATGCAAAAAAAGCGCCCAAAGAGCCTAAACTCTCTGAGCGCTTGGGACCGGGAGGTCGTGAGAATGCAAGGCGGGTCGCCCGCCCTTGCGTTCTGTTGTCATGTGCCTCTATGGGAAGAGGCAGAAGAAATAAAAAATGCCTGAAGAGAGACACTTCAGACACTAGGAAACGCGAAACTGGGAATTCCTCAATGGGAAAACGTGAAACTGACTATTTGAATTATAGCAGATACAATGCCAAAATGCAAGCCCTGATGGAAAGAAATCTGCCCGTATTTGAAAAAAATCTACTGGTTTTTGATAGAAAGTGTGGCTTGCGTTGAGAACAGAATTGGAGTATAATGTGCTTAATTGATGTACGGAGGATAAAGCAATGGCACGGAAGTTTAGAGATGCGCGGCAGATGAATAAGCTCACCGTGGTAGAAGCAGCTGAAAAGCTCGGCGTCAAGCAACCGTCTTTGAGCGCATGGGAAAACGGTTCCAGAACACCGACTGTTGAGAATTTGATTGCGATGGCAGAGCTTTATAGCGTCACAACAGACTATCTGCTGGGCCGTGCGAGCGAACCGCAGAGCAATCCGGGAAGCCGTGCGCTCACTGCTGAGGAGCTTCGTGTTCGGAATGGCCAGCCGGTCTGGAGCGAACGCCACGGTTGGCTGCTGGTAGACGCCGGTGCAGGATTCCTGCTTCGGTCTGACGGCGCAAAGCTCCCGCTTCTGGACGCCGGCGAGCTTTATCAAATGCCGCCCGCATTCGCTGTGGAACTGACTCCGGAGAGAAAGCCTCTGCGGAGAGAGGATCTGACGCCCGGCATCTCGGTCTGGGTGGAACCGATTTCTCCCGACCCTGACCTCCGCGCTGATCTGCGCGGCCGGTATCGGATCGGCGAGACCTTTGCCGAGAACGACGTTGGCAACCGCTTCCCGCTCAGCAGTTACACAGCCAGATGGCTGGCATTCCAGGAATAGAAGGTTGTAGAAATGGATCTGAGACAGACACTGGATCTTCGAGCCCCCAGCAAACGCCAGCAGGAATGGGAGCACATGAATCGAGCTGAAAAGAAGCACGCGCTCTACCTCCAGCAAGTCGAGTTGCTGAAAACTTTCCTTGCCCATCATGCTATCTCTCAAGCTCAGTACGATAAGAGCTACTACGACCTAACCGAAAAGATGGGCGAAGCAGCCTCATGAGCAATGCCTCCAAGCTACGAAATTGGCCTGGAGGCATTACTGTATCTATGCAGATTATGGTGATATTAGGGGCGGCGTTTTCGCTCACTGTTGCTATCTTGTTCTTCCTTTCACCTTCAGCTTCTGTTCAGCGTCCCCGCAGGACTGAAAACATGTCAACAATTATGACAAATCTCTTGACAAGTAGGACTACATATGGTAGTCTATATGTGAGACTACTGACTGTAGTACGAAAGGAGCGCCTTACGATGTCTGAACTTCAATTGGGTATCATCGAAGCGAAATTTGCGGATATGATTTGGGAACACGAGCCGATTACGTCCTCGGAGCTTGTGAAGCTCTGCGCGGACCGGTTCCAGTGGAAGCGGACCACGACCCACACGGTCCTGAAGCGGCTCTGCGACAAGGGCCTTTTTGAAAACAACGGCGGTACTGTCACCGCGAAGCTGTCCCGGGAGGAATTCTACACCCGCCACAGTAGGCAGTACGTGGCCTCCACCTTCGGCGGCTCGTTGCCGGCCTTTTTGGCGGCCTTTACCGGCGGTAGGCGGCTGACCGACGAGGAGCGGGCACAGCTGCAGGCTCTGTTGGATCAGAATGGAGCGGATCAGTCATGAGTGCCGCCGTACGATTTTTGATCCTGGGCAGCTTGCGGGGCGGGATTTTGATCCTTGCCGTGCTGTTGCTGCGGGTCCTGCTGCGAAAGCTTCCGAAGCGGTACGTCTGTCTGCTTTGGACGGCGGTGTGGCTTCGGCTGGCCCTGCCCTTCGCGATGCGGAGCCGGTTCGGTCTGCTGCCATGGTTGTCCTTCCTGGACCAGAGCGGGGCTGCGCGGTCTCAGATCGCGGCTGTTCCGATCTTGTCGTCCGAAGCGGCGTCAACCGGGGTTGCAAACCCTGTCGTATCCTCTGTCCAACCAGATTGGCCGCTGCTGATCTGGATTGTTGGCCTGGTGCTTTTGCTGCTCTATGCGGGGATCCGATTCGTGCTGCTGAAGCGCAAGCTGCGGGAGGCGATACCGCTTCGCGGAAAGCTTTGCCTCTGCGATTGGGTGGAAAGCCCCTTCCTGCTGGGGCTGTTCCGGCCGCGGATCTATCTGCCCTCCGGAGTCGAAGAGAAGGACATTCCCTGGATCACGGCCCACGAGGAGGCTCATCTGCGCCACGGCGACCCCTGGCAGAAGCTGGGAGCCTTTCTGCTGACCGCCGTCTACTGGTTCCAGCCCCTGGTCTGGATCGCCTTTTTCCTGTATTGCCGGGACCTGGAGCTGGCCTGCGACGAGCGGGCGAGCCGGGATTTTGACGCGGACGCCCGTTCCGCCTATACCGGCGCCCTGCTGCGGGCGTCGACGTCCGGCCGGAGCCTATGGGCCGTTCCGATGGGCTTCGGCTCCGCGCCGCTGCAGAAACGCATCCAGGCGATCCGGCAGCCGCCCCAATGTTCCCGATGGTTTCTTTCTTTGGCGGCGCTGTTCAGCGTGGTCGTCCTGTTCGTGTTCACTGCAGAGCCGACCCGCGCGGCCCAGGCTATGGCGGAAACGGCTCGTCCTGTCTCAGTAATCAGCTCGGAAGCGCCTCTTCCAGATCAACCGGAAACAAAGGCGCCTGAATCATCGGAAAACGCGAAATCGGAAGCGTCCGTTTCCGATCAGCCGGAAACACATGCGCTTGACTTATCAGAGGGAAGAATCTGCTCCTCTCAGCAAGGCTATGATCCGTCCGAGCAGAAATGGTTTCTTGTTTCCGATCCTTCCGGAGAGGCGAGCGTTCTGCTCTTTCCGGACGGAAGCAGTGTAGTGCTGTACGGCGAGCCAGTTATCATTTGCTGTGATGAAGAAACCGGCCAGACCTTTGCCATCGACCCGGTGTCCCGGGAAGGAGACACGCCATGAATCCCATCAAGCTATGGATGAAGCGAAAGCTTCTGGTAACCTTGCTGCTGGTACTGCTGCTGACAGTTGGTTCTGCCTTTTGCTCGGTGGGTGTTTCGGCGGCTCTGGCTTCCAGACAGCAGACGGAGGCCGCAGCGCAAAATTACACCACCGTCGCCATTCCCTACGACCCGGAATGGCTGGGCCGGACGCCGGTGAAAAGCACGGATTACGGCTTTGAATATCATGATCTGAACGCGCTGCTTGCAGAAGCTCCCGTGGATGCGCGGCCCTGTCCCGCCGTGCCCCTCCAGGGCGTCATTCCGGGCAGCCTGCCGGTCAAGGCCTCGGATTTTGACACCGATTTCAGAGGATACTACATGCCGGAGTGGCCTTATGAAGCCTGCGTCCTGGCAGTTCACTGCGACGAGATCACGGATCAAAGCTATGAACAGGAGGTCTATAGCTACTCGTCCGGGAAGGAAACCCTGTGCTATACGCAAACCATGAAGTCTTATTCCTACAAGTTCACTGTGGAAGAAGCGCTCAGCGTTCCTGAGCCGTCCGGGAAGGAGCTCCCGGTAAACACAACGCTTGACGAGGTTTACTCCGACGTCTGCCGGGAGGACGGCTCTCCCGTTTTTGAGGAGGGAAAAACCTATCTGCTTTGGGGACGTCTCCATGTGTGGAGTCAGAATTATGCGTCCTTCTATCCAGAGGACTACGTGCTTCCGGGCTTTTTCAGTTTCCTCTGCGAGTATGAAACGCAGTACGAGAACGGCGTCATCTCCGCGGACCAGAAGGAGATCTGGGCGGTGAAAACGGGAGATATTCCCATGGCCGTTGAATACACCGGCAGCGTGCAGGAGTTTCTACAAAGCGAGGAAGGAAAGCCTTGGCAGGAATTGATCGCCGCAGCGGATCGGAACCACCATTCCGTGAAAGTATTGGCAACGGATTCCGTAGAAAGCCTGGCGCCCTTCTGCGTCCGGCAGGATCAGCTTCTGGAAGGACGGTATTACACCCCGGAGGAGGCCCAAGCAGGGGCAAAGGTCTGCCTGGTTTCCGCCAAATGGGCAGAGAAAAACGGCGTGAAGGTCGGAGATACGGTTCCAATCTCCATCTATGCACCAAAATACGATGTGAGCCAGTTTGTCGCCCCCAGTGATCAGCCTGGACTGCATCCGCCGAAGACCGACGAAGCGTATATGGACTGGTTTCCGTCTTATTCCGAAGACGATACCGGGTCCGGCGGAGACTATGAAATCATCGGCGTCTACTCCTGCCCGCCGCCGGAATATGGCAGCCTGCGCTTTGACCCGGACACGGTGATCATCCCGAAATCCACTGTGGAGCACGCGGAGCAGTACATCACCGAGGAGATGACCCACTACCCCCTTCTGAATCCCTGGCTGCTGCCCAACGGGACCCAGGAGGAGCTGGAAGACTGGCTGACGGAACGGGGCCTTGGTGAAAACTTCCTCTATTTCGACTACGGCTACTCCATCGCTGCCGATGCCATCGGACAGATGGCGGAGAACGGGACCCGGCTGCTGATTGCCGGCCTTGCCGCTTTCGTCCTTGCGCTGGTCCTGTTCTGCATGCTGCTGCAGCTGCTGACGGCTCGCACGATCCGCTCCATGCGCTTATTGGGGCAGAACCCGGCGTCGGTCCGGCGCTGCTTTGTCCGGACAATCCCCTTCTGGGTGGTGTCAGCGGTCGTGCTCGGCGGACTTCTGAGCTGGGCCGGCTTTGGCTGGATTCGGGAGTGGCTGCTATCAAATGCAATCCGCTTTGATTTCCGGATTGCGACGCTTGCCGCGCTGGGCGAAGCTGTGGTGATCTGCGCGGTCCTGTGGCTCACCGCACTGCGAGCCTCGAAAACGCCTTTGATGCAGAACGGAAAGCATCCGAAGAAGCGCCCCGTAGCGGCCGCTGAGCCCAGCGGCCATGACGCGAAGCGTTTCCCGGAAGATGCGGCAATCCGGGCAAATACATCCGAAACACAACCCATGTTGGCAAGTATGGTCGTAGAGGCCAGCGGCCATTATGAAAGCAAAAAAACTAACGCTGTTTCGTGGAAAGGGCTGATCACAATCGCCCTGAAAAACCTGCGGCATCGGATTCCGCTTGCCCTGGGGCTGGTACTGCTGACCGCCCTGCTCTTCTCCGGTGGGAGCCTGCTGCGTTTCCTGCAGCGATCCCAGGAGGAGGCCGTCGAGGCGATGACAGCCCGGACCCCGATCACCTGCGTGGTGACCAACGCCTCCGGCACCAAGACGGAGGGAATCGGCGTCTTTTCGGCCCCCTTCGCCCAGATGCTCCAGGGCCTCCGCCGGGAGCGGGGCTGCACCATCGACGACTATGTGACCGACCTGCGTCTTTCTGCCCGGGAGCGGCTGGATGCGCCGGAGGAAGCGGAGCTGATCCGGGCCAACTGCCCGGAGGTTCTGGCGCCGGAGCTGAAGCTGGAATTTGACGAGGGCTGGGACGGGTCCTGCCTGGCCGGGACGGAGCCCGTCTGCTGCGTGTCGGAGGCGCTTTTGCCGCTGGCAAATGAGAACGGAGAGATTGCGCTGAACCGAGGCTTAGACAGGCCGGCCGTAAGCCTGCGGATCGTCGGTCGGGTCTATGGCGGGGAAAAGCTGGTGGTCTGTCCCTTTGACGCGCAGCTTGTCCCGGGAAGCAGCGAGGCCTTTCTGCTGGATCGCTGCAGCTTTACGATCTCCGACGCCCGCCTGCTGGACGAAGCAAAGGTGGCCTTTGCCGAATACTTCATCGAACCCGGAATATGGAATGCAGACGACCCGCTGACGGCGGGACTGCTGATCCAGGATGGCGAGTTTTCTGCCGCCGCGGCAGAGCTGGAGGCTCATGTCGGCCTTTTGGGACGGCTACGGACGGTGCTGCTGATCCTTTCCGGCTGTCTGAGCCTGCTGATCGGCTTTTTGATGAACAGACGACGGCTCCGGGAACTGGCTGTCATGCGCTGCTTGGGTCTCAAGCGGGGCAAGGTCCTGCTGGCCGTGGCTCTGGAGCAGCTTTTGCCCATGATTCCCGGAATCGGGATTGGCCTCTGCGTCAGCCTGATCCTGCTGCCGGATGGCAGCGGGATCAGGGACGGCGCGCTGCAAATGCTGCTCTGGCTCGCGGGATGCCTGGTCTGTGCCGCGCTGCTGACGCAGGTGAAGCCGATCCGACTGATGAAAACGGAGGAATAAAATGCTGACACTTGACAATGTTTGTTATACTTACCAAACCAAGGCCCAGACGGTAGAGGCTCTGCGGGGCGTCAGCGCGGAATTTGAAGCTGGACAGTTCTATGCGCTCGTCGGGCCCTCCGGCAGCGGCAAGACGACGCTGCTTTCTCTGCTGGCGGGGCTGGACGTGCCGGCTTCCGGTGAGATTCGCTGGAACGGAGCAGCTACCGCGACGATGGACCTGGACCGCTTCCGCTTTGACCACGTTTCGGTCATCTATCAGAACTTCAATCTCTTTGCCCATCTGACAGCCCTGGAAAACGCCGCCTATCCGCTCTATCTTCGCGGCCTTCCGAAGAAGGAGGCGGAGGCGCAGGCAGCTGAGCGCCTGGAGCAGGTCGGAATCACGACGGACAAGCGAAACCGTCTTCCAAGCCACCTTTCCGGCGGCGAGCAGCAGCGGATCGCCATTGCCCGGGCCCTGGCCTCGGACACGGAGCTGATCCTGGCCGACGAGCCCACCGGAAACCTGGACTCTGAAAACGGAATGCGGATCATTGAGCTGCTTTCTGAGCTGGCGCACGAGGAGAACCGCTGTGTCATTGTCGTAACACATGATCCAAAGGTAGCTGATCAGGCGGATGAGATCCTGCAAATGGAGGACGGAAGATTATCTCTTCCTTCAGTCGTGATTGAAGAAAGCTGACGGCTCTGCCGGAATAACGTCTGCCGCCCTGAGAAATTGCTTTTTGCAATTTCTCAGGGCGGCAGCGTGTCATTATCGGGTTGATCCAGCGGTACTCTGATATATCTGGAGCTTTTGCCTACGCCGAGGCGTTGGATCTGCCCCCGACCCATCCTGCCGAAGAGGGCTTCCACGGTGGCCGGGCTGACGTCCGGCAGGACTGTGCGGATCTCCGCCTTGGACAGCGGCGCAAGGCTGCTCATGATGGTTGCCTCAGTCCGTGCCGTCTTTGTGACCCGTTTCCACGTGCCTTGGGACAACAGCGTGAATATAAATGCCGTTATCGATGCTGTTGCTACAACCCTCGGCTTCAGGAATATACCGTTGACCAGCCTCCAAGATAATCAGGGATACAGGATTTTTCTGCGAAAGACTAATGTCTTTTACGCGGTCCTTCACAGAAAAATCCCGTTGCTCTCGAAACGGGATTTTTCAACGATATTCGCCTTTGAAGTTGTAAAGAAAAGCGCACTTTCCTGTTTGTTTCCGGTGTTTTCAGGGGGTTGTGCGATTTTCCTTGCTGCGCCTGCGTTTTTCGGCCAAAAGTGTGCAAAAAAGTACAAGTTATGAGCAGCGACGATAATTAAGAAGATGCGTGACCGTCGGAGCGTCCGGCTGAGCCGGCAGGAGCGGCTGAAGAAGAATCGCTGTAACGAAAAAGAAACATTAAGCTGTTCATTATCACAATATCCTTACAGAAACGCAATGTAAATCCCGCAAGAATGTGATATAATCGGGGATACACGGAGGTAATGATACAATGGATCAAATATTGCTTATAGAGGACGACCGCTATCTCAGCATGGGACTGCGGGAGCTCCTGGAGAAAAACGGCTATGCCGTGGAGGCCGCGGACTGTCTGGGCGCCGCCCGGGAGGCTCTGTCCGGCGGAAGCTTCTCCCTTGTCATTCTGGACGTCGTTCTGCCCGACGGGGACGGGGTTTCCTTTTGCGCCGCGCTGCGGCAGGAGGGCTTTGCCGCTCCGATCCTGTTTCTGACGGCACGGGACGAGGAATACGACGTGGTGCGGGGCCTGGATGCGGGCGGAAACGACTACGTAGCCAAGCCCTTCCGGGTCCAGGAGCTTTTGAGCCGCATCCGGGTCCTGCTGCGGCGGCATCCAACGGGCAGTCTGAGCCTCGGGGCCCTGCGCCTGGACCCGGAGCGCATGAGCGCCCTATGGAACGGCGCGCCTCTGAACCTGACGCCCACGGAGTTCCGGCTGCTGTCGGTGATCGTTCGGCAGCGCGGCATCGCGCCGCGGGCGCTGCTGCTGGACGTGCTTTGGGACTGCGACGGACGCTTTGTGGACGACAACACTCTTTCTGTCCACGTCAGCAGACTTCGGGAGAAAATCGGCCCGGAGCATATTCAGACTGTGCGGGGGTTGGGATATCGATGGAAGGACTGACGATTCTCTTTGCCGTGCTGGCGGCAATCTTCGCCCTGCTCTTCTTCCGCCAACGGAAGGAGCTTGGCAGGCTCCGGACCCAGACCGGACGCTTTCTCTCCGGCGGGGCGCGGACGCCCCTTTCCCTGCGGGACGGCCGTCTGGCCGCTCTGCAAAACGACTTTGAGGCCATCGAAGGCGCGCTGGAGCTCTCCCGTGCCGAAACCGTCCGGGAGGCCCGGCGAAGCACAGAGCTTTTGACGGACATTTCCCATCAGCTCAAAACGCCGCTTGCCTCTCTGCGCTTGTTTTTGGAGCTGGACGACGGCGCGCACAAGGAAGAAGCTCTGGCGCAGGCGGATCGGATGGAGGCGCTGATCTATGCCCTGCTCCGGCTGGAGCGCATGAGCAACGACGGCTACGCCTTCCGCTTCGAGGCGCGGCAGCTGGCGCCGCTGGTGCAGGAGGCCTGGGACGGGCTTCGGGTACGCTTCCCGGAGAAGCGCTTCTCCCTGACGGGGGACGCGGTACTCCGCTGTGACCCGGGCTGGCTGGGCGAGGCATTCTCCAATCTGCTGAAAAACGCCTGCGAGCATACGGAGCCCGGCGGCAGCGTATCCGTCGCCATTACGCAGACGGAGCGGGAGGTGCGGCTCACGTTTTCGGACGATGGGGGCGGCGTGGCCCCGGAGGAGCTTCCGCGTCTCTTTGAGCGCTTCTACCAGGCAAAAGGCCAAGCCCGGACGGGCTCCGGCATCGGCCTGAACATCGTCCGGGAGATCGTGACCCGTCACCACGGGACCATCGTCCCGGAAAACAGTGACGGGGGCCTGCGCTTCACCCTCTATTTCCCCCGGCTGGAGCAGAGTCTTGCGAAAACGTAAGCTTGGCGTCACGCGAAAGTAAGCTTCCTGTGAGAGAATAGGGGCAGAAAGGAGGGATCTCGTATGGAGATCATTCGCAGCGAAAATCTGTGCAAATACTACGGCAGCGGTGAGGAGCAGGTAAAGGCTCTGGACGGGGTCACCCTGTCCATTCCCCAGGGCTCCTTCACCGCCATCACCGGGCCCAGCGGCTCCGGGAAATCCACACTCCTGCAGCTCTTCGGCGGGCTGGATCAGCCCACAGCGGGCAAGGTGATCTATCAGGACAAGGCCCTTGCGGACTATTCCGACAACCAGCTCTCCGTCCTGCGCCGCAGGCGCTTCGGCTTCGTGTTCCAGAGCTATCATCTGGTCAAGGAGCTGACGGCCCAGGAGAACATTCTGCTTCCGGTCATGCTGGACAAGCGCAAGCCGGACGAGGCTTATCTGCACCGAATCATCGAACTGTTGAAGCTGGACGACCGCCTCTCCCATCTGCCCGCCGCCATGTCCGGCGGCCAGCAGCAGCGGGTCTGCATCGCCCGGGCCCTGGCGAACAAGCCCGCCATCATTTTCGCGGATGAGCCCACGGGCAACCTGGACGGGCAGACCGGCAGGGAGGTCATGGCCCTGCTGAGGCAGATCAACCGGGAGCTGGGCGTCACCCTGCTGCTGGTGACCCACGACCTGGGCGTGGCCGAGCAGGCCGAGCGCATCGTCCACATCGTGGACGGCCGCATCGAGCACGACAGCGGAGGAAACCTGCGATGAAGCGACTGACCGTGAACCGGGTGGCCGGCGCGGGCGTCCGGGCCAACCTGCGGGAATATTTGGGTCTCAGTGCGGGCATTTTAGCGGCGATCTTTCTGACCTGCACGGTGGTACTGACCCTGCTGGCCGTCTATGACGGCCGCGAGGCCGAACTGGAGCGGAATTACGGAAGGCAGGACGCCTTCGTCTATGACGCCGGGCCGGAGACCGGGGCCGAGCTGCTGCGGCAGGGCCTCGCCGCCGAAACCGGAACGCTGTACTATCTGGGCCGCAGCGGCGACTGCGCCGTGGGGTATTACGACGCGGGCGGCGCGACTCTGGCCCACCGACAGCTCTGGTCCGGCCGGATGCCGGAGGCCCCGGGCGAGCTGGCTTTGGAGCTGGATCTTCTGGACAAGCTCTTTCCCGAGGCCGAGCTGGGCGACAGCGTGAGCTTGGAGATCCAGCCCATCGAAGGAGCGAAGGAGACCCGGACCTATACCCTGGTGGGCGTGGTGCTGAGCCAGGGCAGCCTCAGCGACGAAGAACTGCAAACCGCCCTCCCCAAGCGGGAGAACGTCGGCCTGCCCCAGCTCTTTGTGAGCGCGTCGGAGCCGCCCTTTGCCACGGGCCGCACCGTTCGCATCCTGCTCCTGCGCTTTGCAAAGGGCGTGGGGCTGAACGAGGTGACCGCCGCTGCGGGGGGCCTCCCGGTCTTCCGGATCAGCATCTGGGGCTGGTTCTACTTCGGCCCCGCACAGCACATGGAGGATATGGGGACCCTGGAATACCTGGCCAACTATGACGGTTTTGGCGTCTTGGCCCTGCTGCTGTGCGTGAGCCTGCTGCTCTTTTCCATGCTGGGTGTCACGGCAGCCCTGGGCAGCCAGCTCAGCCGCAAGCGGGAGGAGATCGCCATGCTCCGGGCCGTGGGCGCCACCCGGCGGCAAATCCGCCGCATCTTCGGGCGGGAGAGCCTGCTCCTGGCCCTGCTGCTCTCGCCCCTGGGCGTCGGCGCGGCGGTGCTGGCCGTATACGGGCTCTGTACGCTGGCGCCGGACAGTCTGCGCTTCTGGCTGCCGCCTCTCGCCCTGATCCCGATGCTGGCGCTGAGCTTTCTCTTTGTGCTGCTGGCGTCCTTCCTGCCCCTGCTGCGGGCCTCGCGTACCCGTCCCATGAGCCTCATCCGGGACACGGAGACTCTGCGCAAGGCAAAGCGCTTCCGGCCCAAGGCCAGCTTCCGTCCCGCCCGGCTCATGGCCCTGCGGAGGCTGCGCCTGCATCCGGTTCGCCAGCTCGGGATCTGCCTGCTCACAGGACTTCTCTGCCTCATGTCCTTCGCCGGGGTGCTTCTGGGCGGGGAGGCGATCCGCGCCATCCTGCCCCGGGAGAATGAGCCGGATCTGTATCTGTATGACGGGGCGGATACGATCGTCTTTGCAATGCCGGACGATCTGCGCACGTCGATTCCTCTGATCTCCCTCTCGGATGCAGATCTGGCCCAGATCCGTGTCCTGCCCGGCGTAAGCTCCCTTCGAACGCAGTACCGGACTGTCGTCCTGCTGACGGACCGGCCGGAGGGCGACTATCTGGAACAGTGCGCGAAAAGCGGGATCTTTCTCATGTCCAACCGAAGCGGCGCGAACGCGCCGGGGGTCCGGGCGGCCATGGAGCTGCTGGAGCTGGAGACGCCGCCCTTTACCCTGCCCGTGCTGCTGACCGACGAGCCGGAGCGTTACGCGCCCAATCTGACCGCCGGGGCCATCGACCGGGCAGCCCTGGACGCCGGACGGGAGGTCCTGCTCTGCCTGCCCGACTACTACGTGGGGAAAAACGAGCACGGCAATGCGATCGCCATGATGCCGCAGTACGCCGAGGAAGGCTGGCTCCATATCTCCAACGATTCCTTCCTGCCCGGGCAAGCGCTCTCCCTCTGTCAGCTCTGCGCCGAAGCGGAGGATGGTGCGACGACGCGCTCCAAGGCGGAGTACCTGAACCTGTATCGCCAAGCGGAGCGCTGTCAGGCTACGGTGAAGGTGGGCGGGCTGCTCAGCTCCCTGTTTGTGGGCGTCGAACCGATCTACGGCTATCAGGAGCCGCAGCTCATCACGACCCCGGCGGGCTTCCGGGCCATGGGGCTCCGGCTGGGAAAGCTCTTTGATCTCGACGTGTTCCTGGAGCCCGGTACAGACGAGGCGACCTGCGCCTATGACTTTGGCCGGCTGGAGCGAATCGCGGCCCGGGTCGGAACGCTGCACGTCTATAACCAGATCGAGGCTCGGGCGGAAAGCCGCCGGAAGGGCCAGGCCGGACTGATCGCCATTGCGGCGGTGGTGGGGCTGCTGATCTGGTTCTCGGTCCGGGTCGTCGCCGGGACCGGCATCCGGCAGATGGAGGCCGAGCGGCGGACCATCGGCACCCTCCGGGCCGTGGGCATGAGCGGCAGCGTCCTGCGCGCCGGATACGGCCTGCAGAGCGCCATCCAGGTGGGCGTCGGCTGGCTCCTGGCCGCTGCGGTCTGTCTGCTGCTGAGTACGAAAATCGTGGAGAATACCGTGAAAGAGACGCTCCCCCTGGCGTTCCTGGCCCAGCTTTTGATCGCCCTGCTGACGGCTCTGCTCTGCTGGGCGTCCATCGCCCGCCGGAGCCGCCGCCTGCTGCGGCGGAGCGTGATCGAAAATATCCGGGAGGTGGGATGATGCGCCGTCTGCTTGCTTTGCTTCTGATGCTTTGCTTGTTGCTTTGCGCGGTCCCGGCCTTCGGATCCGCCGCGGCAGAGACGGAGGCCTTCCACCTGGACGAGAACGCGATCCTCTCCGGCATGGGCAATCGCTCCTGGGCGTGGGGCTACGCGCCGGTGGAACAAAACGGAACCTGGATCGGATATTTCCCCGTCGCAAGCGACCGGGCCGTGGGCGAGCTCACGGCCTGGCTGGAGCCGGAGCGGGAGGCGCTTTCCCCCTTCCTCCCCCAGAATCTGCAGGTGAAGCTGCGTCCGAACGCGGAGGGCCTCTGGCCCCTGCGCCTCTGCTATCGGCTCTACGACGACCGGATCAACGGCGACTATCCGGCCAGGCTGCACCTGGAGGGACAGGACGCGGAGGGACAGCCCCTCCAAACGGAACTGTCCGTGGTGGTCCGCATCCGGGGCGGGCTGGACGATCCCGCGCCCGTGACGGCGGAGCTCAGTCTTTTGGACGCCGCGCTGACCCAGGGCGAGCTTGGAAGCTGTACGCTCCGGGTGCGGAATGCGTCTGAAACGGCGGAGCTGACGGATCTGGTTCTGTCTTACGCGGAGACCGCCGGGGAACTGCTTCCGGCCGAGACGGACAGCCTTCGCCTGGAAAAGCTCCTGCCGGGCCGGGAACAGTCCGTCACCCTGCCGATCACCGTCTCAGCGGAGGCCCGGCCGGGAGCGCACCAGCTCCGGGTCTGCCTCTCCTACCGCTCCCTGCGGGGGGAGGGCAGTACCGAGGCCCTGATGACGGTTCCGGTGGTCCAGACGCTCCGGCTGGAGCACGGTCCCGTGACGCTGGCAGATACCGTGATCCAGGGCGAGAGCGCCTTGATCAGCGTGGAGCTGATGAATCTTGGCGCGAACGAGATAAAAAATGTGCGCATGACCCTGGACCTGGGCGATTTCGTCCACGACCAGACTGTGCTGGTGGGCAATCTGCCCGGCGGCGAGAGCGTCACCGGAAAGCTGGCCTTCTCCACAGCCGCAGCGCCGCTTGGCCCGGCGGAGGGCACGCTGACCGTGGTCTATGAAGACGCCTCCCGCAGCGAGGCCTCCTTCTCCGAGCCCCTGCACGTTACAGTGGAAGCGCCTGTTCCGATCCCGGTCCCCACGACTGAGCAGAAGGACGAGGGCAGGACCGTCCCCCTCTGGCTCTTGCTCACCGCCTGCGGCCTCCTCCTCGCCGCCCTTCTCCTCCAGGGCATCCTTCTGCGATCCAAGCTGCACAAGCTGGAGGAGGAACGGCTGTAGCGCTTCCGCGTCAAGCCCCTGCCGGGTGGCGGTCTGACCCGGGCGGAGGTCCATACGCAAACGCCTTACGGTATGGCCCGCGCTCGCTGGGAGATCAAGGACTGATCCTTTGCGCGCACCGGCGAGGTCCCCGAGGGAATGACCTGCGAAGCCGCGCTTCCGGACGGAACGAGGAAAACACAACATAAACAGCCGGAAACGCTTCACCCTATGAATCATAGAGTGAAGCGTTTCCGGCTGTGTCACAGCAATTCATGACGCCGTCTTTTATTGCCGGAACAGTTCCTGCAACAGGGCAGTTTCCTCGTCGTTCAGGCCGCAGGATTCGATCAAGTCGGAAATCCGGTCTGTTCCTTCTGTTGTGATTTGTTCTTGGGAAAACATTGCTTTGATTTCAAGCATTTGCTGCAGGCAGCCTTTATGACCGCCGAGGCTCAAATCAAAATCCCGGCTGCTGAACGCAAAAGATGTGCCGTCAGCTGTATACAGGGTGAAGCCGTAATCCCAACCGGAGGTGACATATCTTCCTGTTCGCCTTATGGACGATACGGTCAGGCGAACACAGTCTGACACAGCGGCAGGAGCAGACGGGCGGTTCAGCATATCATATTCGACAATCGTGTAATCCTCTTGCAGGCAATCCCGTTCAAAGAGACCCAAAGGAAGTAACAGGAGGAAGGCGACTATAGCCCCAAGCAGCAAACGGCGCAGCTTGCCTCGGAACCGTCTTTCTGAGGCAGACCTGCGGACCTTCTCCCACTGCGGTCCAAACATGGGAAACAGATCGGTTTTCCACGGGTATACCCCGTAGCGGACCTTCTTGTTTCCAAAAATCGGCTGTTTACCGCCCCACAGGCAGATCAAAGCAATCATGCCGCCGATTTCGATCAGCAAGAGCAGCGGAAGGAAGAAGAGATAGCTAAGTCCCGCCCGGTAGGCGACGACGCCGGGCTCCCGAAAGGCGATTCTGCCGTGGAGCCAGTCCCAGCCAAGCAGCAGAAAAAAGATGCCCAGCGCAAGAAACACGGACAGCACGGCGTAGATTGTCTTGTCTATCCCGGACAGCGGCGGCACCCGATGGGCAGTATCCTTTTTTCTCTTTTTTGCCATGGTTTTTCTCCTGTCAGTCCTTACGGAAGGTCAGCGCGGAGGGCCTGAAGCATATCTCCACAAGCCAACGCGGCAGAATATCCGCGTTTCGCCCGACATAAAGGTGGAAGATCACAAAAATAGTATGCAGGGAAAGGTAGCCAAGCGGAAAAATGAGCACCGGTCCGTCGGCTTCTTGCTCAATATGGAGGAGCATAAAAGCGAGAAAGCCCAGCCCAAGCGCATACAACAAGATATACACAAAGATAAACTCTCCGGGCTGCTGCACATTGCCGTTGAAGGGATCCCAACTGCGCCGGATGGAAGAAACCCGTGGGATCCGCTTGCCGTGGCCGCGCTGGTAGCCGCGCTGAGCAGTTTTCACCAGGTCCTCCCAGGCTTCGCCGCGGCGTAAGCGGACGGATCCCTTGTCCAGATAGAGCAGCTTCTTCCCCTCAATGCCCCACAGGTCCCGATACGCGCATCGCCGATTTGCCACAGTCATGGAACGTACCCGGAGCCCTTCCCGGTCAAACGCTACCAGGAACCGAAGCCATGCCAACGCGCATGCCAGAGAGCTCAGCCCCAGCAGAACCGCGCCGACCAGAGCCGCCCAATGGCGCACCGTCAGAGCAAGGGCCAGCCCTCCTGCCAGCGGCACCAGCCGCAGCAGCAATACCCAAACAGGAAGGCGCAGGACCTTGCCGGCAGGCCAAAGGGCAGCAGCCTTTGTTGGCTTTTTCACGCTTCATCCTCCTTCAGGATGTGATAGCCCTGCGCTTGCAGGGCGGCACGGATGCGACGGTCGACGTCTTTTACCTGGTCCGGCTTCATTTTGCGGCGGTTGTAGTCGTTGCGGAAGCCGGGGATGTATTTCAAGGAATCCTTTTGATAGTACCAGGTGTTACCGGGCAAAAGGCTGACGGTTTTCTCGTCTTCCTCCTCGGGGAGATAACACCACTCCGCCAGACGCCCTTGGAGCTTGCAGTAAACGGCGTATTCTCCGAGCTTTACCTCGCCCTCGTGCAGACGGCGGAGCATTTTCACCCGTTCCTTTTCCTCCCCGGTCCGCTCCTCCTTGATGCCGCTGCGCATCTTGCGGACGTATTCCCAGAGGGACATGTCCAGATATTCCTGCATTTCACTGGGCGGCCGCTTTTCCGGGTGACTCTTGGGCAGGCCTCGGGCAAAGACCAGCCGCCGGGCCATTCCCCGGGCGTAGTTCTGCGCAGGACGGCCCATCATCCCGGCCTCGTAGCTCTGCTTGCCGCCGTTCATGTAATAGTGGCCCGTGGGACACTCCACCACGCAGGGGAGGATGGCTGCGTCGTCGGTGTTCACCGGCAGCAGCCTCGCCTTGGCCTTCACGTCCTCGTCCACCCGGTCCGCCAGGATCACCACCAAAGAGACGTAGGCCCTGGGCGCCTTCTTCTCCTGCCTGGTGTGGAAGCGAACGGTGCCGTCCGGGAGCTTGGAGAGTTGATGCCTGGCCTGCCCCAGCAGGATATGGTACTTCTCCGCGTCCAGGTGCTCCGTCTGGCACATGACCAGCCGCTTTTCGATCATGGAGTGGTAGATGGTCCAGGAGTAGGCGTGCTTGTAGTACACGGTGAAGCGTTCGTCCGCCCCGTCCTTCCATTTGCGGCCCCAGAGGCGGCAGCGGCGCAGAATCCTGCGCTGCGCGGTGGCCCGATCCAAGCCGTTGACCCGGGAGGAGTATTCCAGCCGGTCCCGCTGCCAGCTGTGGATTTCATTCAAAATGACGTCAGAGCCGAAGAGCAGGAAGAAATTGTGAAACAAGTACCACAGGGCCAGTCCCATCACCCCGATGAAGCCCAGAGCAAAGGCCAGGCCCGGGACCTCGACGCCGTGCCTTTCCAGAATCAGCGGAACAAACAGAGAACCAAAGGCCAGATAGGCCGGCGAATACAGCAGATGCTGGCACAGCCAGGGATGTTTTAGTGTTGGGAATTTCATTGCAGCCTCCTTCAAAAAGAAAAACCCACACACGACATCGTGCATGAGTCTCGTTTTTTAGGGCGCACCGGCAGCGATGCTGCGGGATGACGGCAGGCCCCCATCCTGGAAGGATGGAACTACTCCCTCGTGGGTATTCAAGATTGCACGTATATTATACCACGCCCCGGCCCCCTGTCAAGAGGGCCGGGAAGATTTTTCTGTCATTGCAGCAAGCAACAGTACTATGTTGGACGTTCTGTTGCTGCTGCCGCCTTCCATGTGTCAATCAGTTCCGAATCATATTGCGAACCGTCGAAGAACAGGCCAATCCCATATACGATCTCCAGATCAGCCGGATTGAAGAAAATATACTGGATTCTGACTTGATGTCCGTCTTCTGTTTGTGCATCTGTAAGGATGTCAAAGCCCTGCAGGGTAGTTCCGAAATAATACTGCTCAGAATTCTCTGTTTGCTTTCTCACAGTATCTGAATCTGACAGCTGAAGCAATCTGCTTCTTTCGATCCCATACGCAGATTCATCGGTGAAATGAAGCACCAGCTTGATACTGTAATTCGGATCGCCAAGTATTGCGCATTGATAGGAATAGCCGTATTCCAGAATGTTTGCCGCATCCGGCAGAGTTTCCGGGAGAAGCGGAAGCATTTTTTTCAGATCTTCCTTGACATAGACGTTTACCTCTCCATAGCGAGCAGGATCTGTGACCCGTTCTGATTGAACCGGCGGATCGCCAGTACAGGAGCAAAGCACAAGCAGATTCAAAAAACAACAAACCATGATCAATGCCATGCGTGTCTTCCTTTTCATCGTAATTATTCCTCCGTTCAGCCGATCAAAGAGTTTCTTCATTTTATTTGCAGACTGCGTCTCCGTCCGCGATAATCTGGGTTCCGTCATAGATGGGAATGAACCCCAGGAGTGATACCTGCGGCCCGACACGCCATCCTTCATCTACTCCCAGCATTTCATGGTATTTGGTATACTGCCAGAGGATCGCGTACCAGCCCTGGCTGCCGCCGTCTGACATATAGACGTGCATCGGTACGCACGCCAGGACAAGCAGAACGATGAGAACGATGATTCTGACGCAAACATGTTTTTTCATAAGAGACACCTCTAAAACTTCACAAAGAACAATCACACTTCAATCGTCCAGCCTTTGGTTTTCGGGTCGGCCCGCAGCTCCCGCAGGGCTTCGGCCTCTGAGCCGAATAATGAGGGGCCGAAGTCGTAGCTCGGCTGCCACGCTGCGGGTTTGGGATGTTTATCTCCCCGGCACAGGATGATCCACTCGTCTTCTGACAGGATCTCCAGACGTTCCAACTGATAGGTATAAAGCCTATCCTTTCGCCGCAGCAGCACGGCCCGCCGCATCTTGTCCGGGCTGTAAAAGACCCGGAGCGTTTTGCAAAGCGGGTATCTGGGCTTCTCATGGGCCATTTCCTCCGCCAGCTTCGCGTCGCCTGGGATCGGGGGAAGAGTGCGAGACGCATCTTTCGTTTTCCGGCGGAAGACGTCTCGGAGAAAGGCAAGAAAGCTCCGCTTGCCGGCAGGCGCGGCAGCCCAAGCACAGGGAATCTTCACACTCCAAACCGTGATGTAGAAATAGGGCTCCTCCTGCTCGTTTGGGTAGTAAGCCTCCGCGTCTTTTCCGCCCGGCTCGAAGATCAACCGCAGCGCTTCCGTGTCCTCCAATCGCAGTTCCTTCTTGCCGTCTGCAAGGATGTACCCGCTCACGGTGTAGTGGACCGCTGCGTACTCGATCACGCCGTCCTTCTCATAGGGCTCCGTCTCGTCCGGCCGGGCCGCATCCACGCCGAAGCGCTCCAGCAGCGCCGTCAGCTTCGGATACCGTTGCCTGACGTTTTCCCGATAGTGGCGGCAGTAGACACAGGTGCAGAGCGTATTCGATTGATAGTATGCGCGGGTCCTCTCCAGGTCAACGTCAAAGACGTTCCCGTTCATCTTGATTTCCATGTCGTTATTCCTTTTCAAGGCGTCACAATCGAATAAGTTTCTCCTTCGGCAGGGAAGCTCAGTACGACAGTGCCTTCAGGCGGCTTGTCCTCGCCGCAGAACAGGGCAAACTGAATCTCCCCGCTGTAGAGGCCGCTGGACTTGATCCGTTTCAAGCTCTGGAACGTCAACTCACCGTCCATTACGCTGTCTGTTCCGTATGCGTAGCCGCCGGTCCAGCCAGTGGCAAAGTATCGTCCGTTTTTCACAAACATCCGTTCCGTTACGATCCCCTGGGCAGTCAGGAAGCAGCAGATCGCGTTGCTTTCGTCCGCCTTCCAGATATAGACGGGCGTGTTCGCGTCCACGCCCATGTTGGCGGCGTCCGCCTCAAACTGCCGGACAAAAGCCTCGTTTGGCGTATCATAAGTGTGATTGGCAATGCAGATCACGCCGTAGATGTTGAAATCCGCAAAGAAATACACCAACAACAGAACCGCCAGAATCAACAGTACGGGAACATACAATTTCCGCTTTTTTGAAGGCATAGTTTTTTCTTTCATATTCGACGCTCCTTTTTGCTTTTTATCTGTCTTGCAATCAGAAAGCCTATCATTGCTCCGATTCCGTTCAGGATAATATCCTCAATGTCAAAGCTCCCAAGCATCGCCAGATACTGTAAAAGCTCAACAGATATAACTACAATCCCGGATCAGTTTGCCATAAGGATAAATGGGCATGTCAACAACCTCCTGCATCTGTCTCTGCCTTAATCATAGCACAGACGGGTGATTTAGTCAAAACTACTCGTTCTTTTTTTGCAGAATTTATTCCGAAGCACACAAGAATTCGGAGGCGCTGGACAACTTGACACCCTGGACCGTGATGTAAAAATATGGTTCCTCCTGCTCGCTGGGGTAGTAAGCGTCCGCGTCTTTTCCGCCCGGCTCGAAGATCAACCGCAGCGTTTCGGTGTCCTCCAATCGCGTTTCCTTCTTGCTGCCCGCAAGGATGGCGCCGCTGACCGTGTAGTGGACCGCCGCATACTCGATCATTCCGTCCTGCTCATAGGGCTCCGTCTCGTCGGGCCGGGCCGCATCCACGCCGAAGCGCTCCAGCAGCTCTGTCAGCTTCGGATACCGTTGCCTGACGTTCTCCCGATAGTAACGGCAGTAAGCGCAGGTACAGAGCGTATTCGATTGGTAATAGGTCCTGGTGCGCTCCAGATCCGCGTCAAAGACGCTTCCGTCTATATGAAACTCCATAAACAGTTTCTCCTTGGTTCGTCCGGGAATTCTCGTCTGAATCATTTACTGAGATTTACAGAACAATCTGCTCAGGGAATGCTTCTTTGCGCATGATTCCCCACATCTTGTCGATATAAGCCAGCGTGTAGTAGTTTTCGTAGTAGTGGTAATAGAAAGCGCCCTTTCGCGTCATGCGATATTCACCGTTTTCCTCCTTGAGATACCCGAGAGCCTTCGCCAGGGCCAGCTCCGTGCCGTAGGATTTTTTCAGCGGGACACCGAAGAAGCGCTCGAAATCCGCCGCCCGGACTCTTGTGCTGTAGGCGGTCCAGAACAGATAGTACACCATCCTCTGGCGGGTCGAAAAGCGCAGCGTCAGGGACGTCGGCAGCTTGCCTTCGTCGATCCGCCGACAGTATTCCTCCAGGTCGAAGGTGTTGATCTTGAACTGGTCCCGGAGCAATGTGGCAGCTGAGCAGCCGAAGCCCAGGAAATTGTCCCGTGTCATGGAGGAGTAGGAAGCCTGCGCCTCGCTGGAGAAGGTCCAAATGGAATTACGGGTGCAGCCTTTCCCCAGGCAGTAACGGGTGATCTCGTCCAGCAGAGCCCGCTTCTCCTTTTTGGGCATTGCTTTTACGGTGCTGGGGGTGAAATGGAAGTCGATGAAGGGATAGATTGCCACATGGTTTGCCCCGATCAGAAAGGCCGTGTCGATATCGTCTTTCAGGTCCTCAAAGGTCTGGGTTGGCAGGGCGAAGATGAAGTCCATAGAGACGGTTTCAAACGGAACTTCCGCCAGGGCTGTTTTCAGCGCCTCGGCGTCCACCTGCGCCCGGCCCAGAATCTTCTGATACTTCTTCTGGAAGGACTGGATTCCGATGCTGAGCTTCGTGACGCCGGCATCCCGCAGGGTCCGGAGGACTGCCGGAGTCACGTTGTCGGGGTGCAGCTCGACGCCGATTCCCTCGGTGATTACAAAGTGCTCCCGGAGCGCGTCGATCACGTCCCCGAGCCGGTCTGCCGCCAGGGCCGGGGTGCCGCCGCCGAAATAGAGGCCGGTGGTCTCTTTTTTTCCGGGGTACATTCGGCCCACCAGGTGGATCTCCCGGATCAGGGCGTCGATATAGCGGTCACAGGCCTCCTCTGAATACAGGACCTTACAGTAGGGGCAGAAGCTGCAGATGCTTTTGCAGAACGGGATATGCACATACAGGCCAAGCTGCCCGCAGTCCTGATAGGGCAGCTCCCGGTCGTATTCGTTTCGGAACAGAAAGGGTTTTACAGACCGGGTCAGCCACATTCTGGTCAGATTTGTGATGATACTCATATCGTTTATATGTATTTCAAGTAGGTCCGCAGCATTTCCATCAGAATCTTCGGTTTTCCCCGGAACAACAGGGTGTACTCCGCCACGAAGAAATAGCCGCATTCGTCGCAGAGCCCCGGAACGTCTATGCAGCGTCCGCAGGTGGACACCTTTCCGTCTTCGATGACGACGCACTGATGGCAGGGCGTGGGAAAGCTGTTGTCGATCAGATACGGAAACGCGCTTTTCAGATTGAAGACCGGAGCGCCTTCCCGCATCATCCGGGCGATCACCCCGCAGCATTCCGCTTTTTCCGCTTTGGAAAGGGCCAGCTCTCTGGTATCGGGATAGGGCGTGTGGAAATTGAAGGAGACCGCCCGGACGTTTTTCGTCTCCATCGCCGTCCGGCAGACCGACTCTACGGCGCCCTTGTTGATCTGATTGATCGCCATGTAGAAGCAGATGTTGTCCGCCGTCGCGTTTCGGACGTTCTCCAGGATCGTATCGTAGGTATTCCCGCGGATCGCGTTGTGGCGCTCCCGATCCCCGTCCAGACTCAGCAGGATCAGGTTCGCCTCCGGCAGATCAATGGGGAAGGTTCCGTTGGTGACCACGTTGACGATGAGAAAGCCCATCTGCTTCGCTTCGATCACCAGGTCCCGCAGGGTCTTGTCTCCGTCCCGCCAGAGGAAGGTCTCGCCGCCGCAGAAAAACAGGATGCGAACGCCCATGTCATAGAGCTGCCGCATTTCCCTTAGAATTTGATCGTAGGGATGGATCACTGCGGTGATGTTGTTCACCGAACAATGCCTGCATTTGAGATTGCACTTGTCGGTCACAATCACGGTTCCAAGGATTGGGTCTTTTTTGTTCAGCAGAATGGTTTTGACGCCAAACAACGCGAAATAGGAAAAGGATGAGAATTTCATGCTGTGCTCCAATTCACAATCTCAATGATTGTTTTCAAAGTCTATTCGCTCCATTTGACAGGCGGTTCCGTCTGATTTGCTTCCCACGCCCAGAGCTTGGCGAGGGTGTGATGATGGTTCTGGATCGTGTACAGATCATAGCCCTCCTGCATGGCAAGGCCGGACCATTTCTTAGCCTTCTCTGTAAATCCGTACGCGGCAAGATGCAGATACCAAAAATAGAATTCAGAGATCCGTTCCGTTATTTTGCAGGGCTCCCGGAGCTCGTCGCCCATCAGCTTTGCCACATAATAACGGATCTTGTGTTTTCCGCGACAGAAGTAGAGAACGTAGGGCGTCCCGCCGACAAACTGGAGCGTTCTGAGCACCAGGTCCGGGTCCCGGTCCAGAATGCGCTTTTTCAGGGAATAGTCCGCGGTATCGTAGACGGAGAGGGCGGTTTTCGTGTCGTCTCCCTGCCGCTCGATGTTGTAGAACTCGCTGCCGTCCGGGGAAAAGCAGCAGCCGTCGTCCTGAGCACAGTCCACCTTGGAATAACGGAACTTCTTTACAAGGGAAAGCGTTTCCAGCGAATAGACCGCCATCCGCCCCTCCGTGGTCTTCACCACGAAGCTGTCGCCCCGGGGCGAGAGGACCGGCAGATAGGCGTATATCAAATCCTTGAACCGCGCCAGCTCCTTCCCGGCCTTGTCGTAGACATAGACCGTCTGCCCGGTGCAGCCGATCTTGTATTTCTCATTTTCAATTAAGCTCCAAAAGCTCAGCATTGAGGCGCCCTCCTCTCCATTTCAGTTTATTATATCATACAATCACAGAAAAAGCTATGCCGTCAATGGAAAATCACTGACGCAATGGAAAATCGCTGACACATATGTCAACGGAAAATCGCTGACACATAACGAAAGAAGGCTGACACCTTCTTTTCCAATAACGGCATTGTGCTTTGGCTCCTATGATGATAAAATAATTCCGAAAAATGTACAAGAAAATAAAACTTTCGGCCGTGTTTCAACGAATATATGTATGAAAGAACCATTTGCGTCAATTCTGGAGAGTAACATGAATGACCAAAAAGAAGCGTTTCTGATCAGACGGATCCAGCGACAGGGAGATCGGCAGGCAGCGGAAGAGCTGGTATCAGCCTACTACCGGGAAATCTATGCCTTTGCGTACCGTCAGACCGGTGATGTGGACGCTGCGATGGATCTGACGCAGGAGATCTTCCTTGCGGCGCTCCAATCCATCCAACGATATGACCCAAAGCGTGCGGGCTTCCGTACCTGGCTGTACCGGATCGCGTCCCATAAGCTGACGGATTTATTCAGGTCTCCCGCATACAGGCTCCGCCAGAGTACGATCCCCATAGAGGAATTATCGCTGCCGGACGACGGTTCGCCGGAGGAGCAGTGGCTGGAAGCGGACCAGCTCAGGCAGATCCAGCTTCGGATCGCAGATCTGCCGGACGAGATCCAGAGCATTCTGCGGCTGCGCTTCTACGGCGAGGCCGGCTTCCGTCAGATCGCGGAGATCCTGGCGCTGCCGGAGGGCACCGTCAAAACCAAATACTATACGACGATCCGTATGCTGCGAGAGGAGGCGAACCGGCAATGAGCGTAATCTATCCAAGCGACAAACAGATCCAGGCGTCCGTTCAAAATATTTGCGAAAAGGCGTCGCTTACCAGGCGTCCAAATCTGATTTCATTCCTGCGGGATATGTCCCGCAATCTCGGCCTTCGGCAGATCTTTACCGGCACCTGGGACGTGATCCTGATTTCCTGCATGCTGTTCGGGCTTGCGGCCGTGATTGGCGCGTTAGACCTTCGCCATTCTGTGCACCAGCTGCAGAAGGCCTCGGTATTCCTGTTCGCCTTTTCTCCGGTGTTTCTGTTTCTCCTGTTTTCGCTTTCCCTCTGGAAGGAAGTGGAGGGGACAAGCTATCCGATCAAAATGACCTGTCTCTATACCGCTCGTCATCTGATCGCATTTCGCGTGTTTTGCATCACCTGCTGCAGCTTTGCCGTCGTCGGGCTCTACGCCTTGTTTCTGTCCGCGTTTCTGGGGCTGCCGGGACTGCCGCTGCTCTGCGTTTCCTTGTCGTCGCTCTTTCTCTATTCGCTGCTGCAGATCCAGACGGTTTTGTCGGTCCGTTCCAATCTGACAGTCTGCGGTGTCCTGGCGGTCTGGGTGTTCGGCAACTGCGTCGGCTCTCAGCTCTGGCCGGAAATCTATTGGGAGCTTCTGCAGGCGGTTCCGGCTGCGGCCTGGGTCCTGGTGGATCTTCTGCTGGCGCTAATGTTCTGCAATCGTTATGGAATCTATGTTCGGAGGGTTTGTTATGCTGAAGGTCTGTGACGTCACAAAACGCTATGGAAAATTCACGGTATTGGAGCACATCGATCTGGAATTCACGCCGGGCGTCTACGGCCTGCTGGCGCCGAACGGCGCGGGCAAGACCACGCTGATGAAGCTACTGACGACGCTTGCGTTTCCAACGGAAGGCGAGATCCGGTATGACGGCGTAGAGATCCGTACGATGAACGCCGCCTATCGGGAGCTGCTGGGCTACCTGCCCCAGCAGATGGGCTACTATCCGAATCAGAGCCCGATCCAATTTTTGAGCTACCTGGCCGCGCTGAAGGGGATGGACCGAAAGCTCGTTCCCGACCGCGTGGAGGGGCTGCTGGAGCTGGTGGGGCTATTGGATGTGAAGCGGAAGAAAATGCGGACCTTCTCCGGCGGCATGATCCAGCGGGTCGGCATTGCCCAGGCCCTGCTGAACGATCCGAAGATCCTGATTCTGGACGAGCCCACTGCGGGACTGGACCCCAGCGAGCGGGTTCGCTTCCGAAACATCATTGCCGGTTTGTCCAAGGATCGGATCGTGATCCTCTCGACCCATATCGTTTCGGACGTGGAATCCGTGGCAAACCGGATCGTCTTTCTCAAGGATCATCAGGTTGCGCTGGAGGCGGCTCCCGAGGAGATCTGCCTCACGATGCGGGGAAAGGTGTTCGAGATCAGCCTGCCCGACACGGAGCTTCCGCGCTTCGAGCAGAGCCACAGAGTCCTCTCCATTCGGCAGGAACACAATTGGGTCCATCTTCGATTTACAGATGGAGATATCCCTGCGGAAGCGGTCCCGGCAGAGCCGACACTGGAGGACGCATTCCTGGTCTTCTTCCGGTGATCGCCATGCGGAACTGCCTGCTGGAGCTGCGGCTCCTGCTGCGGGAAAAGCTGCTCTGGGGCTTCCTCGCGGCTTTTCTGGCGCTGAATCTGCTGCTGGTCCATCTGAACCTTCCCGGCGCGAACGCGGGCTGGGAGCTGGACGAGCTGCTGCCGGAGCTGCTGGCGTTGTCGCTGCGTCTGCTGTATCACAAGCTGCTGCCCGCAGTCCTGGCGGAGTCCCTGTTCCTCTGCTTTTGGACGGTGCTCGCGGGCCTGGAGCGGGAACGGGTCGCAAGAACCGTACCGATCAGCTACAGCACCCGCGTCGGCCGCGGTATGGCGAAAAACCGGATCGCGGCGGGGCTGATCTGCGCGAGCCTTGCCTGGATCGTCCTTTTTGGTGCTGCGCTCGCCTGCTTTCTGGCCCTCTGCCCGGCGCGGGAATCCCTGAATCTGTCCTTTTCGGTGGTGGAATGGCCGGACGGCCGCCCCTGGTACGGCTCCTTACCGGGGCACGTGGCTGCCTGCGGTATGCTGCTCTGGGGAATCCTGCTGGCCTTTGGCCTGTTGGCCGGAGCTGCCGGACTGCTGTTTCGAAACGCCTTTTCCGCTTTTTTGAGCCTGGCGGCGCTGGCCGCCCTCTGGCTCCTGTCCGTCCGCTTCTGTCCGGGGGAGCCCGCGGCCTGGCAGTGGCCCCTGGTCTGGAACCCGGCGAATATTCTGTTCCGATTCGAGGACGGACAGCTGATCCTGCGGCTGGACGCCTGGTTGCTCAGAAACGACGGCGCCTGTCTGTCCAGCCTGGAGCCGGAGACTGTCGGCACCTGGGCGCTGATCGGCGCGGGGCTGTTCTGTGCCGCCTGGCGCGGCTTTTGCAAAAAGGAGATGTAACGATATGACGATCCTGTTGCTGGAGCTGAAAAAGATTTTCCGGCCCGTTCCGCTGCTGCTGGCGTTGGGGCTGCTCTGCTGCTTCCTGCCCAGTGCGGTCAAATCCCAGCGGAAGGCCCTGTCGCAGATGGATACGTCGGCCTATCCGATGCAGATCACCGTCTACGACGTGACGGAGGGCCGCTGCAGCATCGACCTGTTGTTCCACGATCATCTTCTGGGGCGCTATGGAAAAACGATCTCAGAGGAGGATCTTCCCGAGCTCGCGGCGGAGCGGGAACAGCTCCTGGATCAGATCACCGCCGCCGCGGCGCAGGACCCAATCCTGCTGCGAAACAGAATGTCCTTCGACCCGGACAGCGAGCAGTTTTCGGTCCCCTATCTCGAAGGGGAAAACGAGGACGATATCAGTGAAGCGGATCAGATCTACCTCTGGTCCGTTACCAACGGTCAGGCACGGCTGCCTGGAACGGACCATCCCATCGGATTTCTCTCGAAATACCGAACCGTTCTGGACCGGGTCCGTGAGAACGGCGCTTATCAGGTGATGAGCTATGACCTGTTCGCGCTTCTGAACGGCAATTATCTGATCGTGATTGCCTGCTCCTGCGCGGCGCTGCTGTTGGTAGTCCCATACGGGGTCGGAGAGGCCAAGAGCCGCACGGAGGGTCTGTCCGCCGCCTCGAAGGCGGGCAGGGCCCACGGCCGCAAAAAACTGGCCGCCGCTGTGCTGGCGGCCGGGCTCGTGATCGGCCTGGGGGCGCTTCTGGCGGCGCTGGCTATCGCCCAATGGGGCGTATCGCGCTATTCCGGTTGCGGCATCGGGGACGCCATGGACGTCTGCTGGGGCTTAACGGAATACCAGGGCCTGTCCTTCGGCGCCTTCTACCTGCTTCGGTTGCTGGAGCTCGTTCTGCTGGGACTGGCTGTGAATACCCTGGCCGCTTTGCTCTCCCTGCGGATCGCCAACAGCGTGACCGCCATTGCCTGCGCCCTGCCTCTGCCCTTGGCGCTGTTGGCCTTCCACGTTGGCTACGATATGGCCTATCTGGAAAAGCCCGTCCATTTCGGCCTGCGCTGGGAGCCCTGCGGGATCGTCGTCTGCCTTTGTCTGACCTCGTTGCTCCTGACAGGCGTAAGGATTTGGCGAAGCCGCAGAAGGGATGTCGTTCCCGGATAGAGAAGGAGAAGAATGTATGACAATTTTGCTTTTGGAATTGAAAAAGCTGTTCCACCCCGTGCGGCTGTTGCTGGTGCTTGCGCTGCTCTGCTGTTTCTGCTTTGCCGTCTCCGAAAGCCAGCGGAAGGCGCTTTCCCTGACCGATACAGCCTCCTATCCAGATCTGATCACGAGCGGTGATTGGTTGTCCAAACGGCGCAGCCCCGATCTGCTGTTTCACGATCATCTGCTGGAGCGCTATGGGGAAACCGTCACAGCAGCAGATCTTCCTGGACTTGCTTCTGAGCGGGAGCAATTGCTGCGCCAGATCACCGCCGCGGCCGCCCAGGACCCCATTGTTCTGCGATATGGAATGGAGTTCCATCCGGAGACAGGAACATTCACAAGCTCGATTGACAAGGCTTTCATCGGACAGCTGTCGCAGGAGGATTGGGACGATATCGGTTCCTACGAAGGAGGGACAATGCGGCTGAAGGGAACGGATCATCCCATTGTCTTTCTCTCCCAATACCAAACTGTGATCGACTGGATCGAAGCGAAGGGCGTCTACCATGTCATGAGTTACGATCTCATCGCGATGCTGGAGGACAATTTCCTGATCGTGATCGTCTTCTCCTGCGGTGCCCTGCTGCTGACGGTACCCTACGGCGTCCTGGAGGCCAAGAGCCGCACCGAGGGCCTGTCCGCCTCCACAAAAACCGGCAGAGCCCACTACAGCAGGAAGCTCGCCGGCGCGGCCCTTGCGTCCGGGCTTGTGATCGGTCTCGGGGTCCTGCTGGCGATCCTGGCCTTTTCCCAATGGAAGGTCTCCCGGTACTACGGCTGCGACATCGGCGACGCAATGAATATTTGCTGGGATGAGACCTCCTATCTTCACTTTTCCTCCTATCATCGTTTTTATCAGACCGCCGCCTGGAATGGTATGAGCTTCGGCGCGTTTTACGGGCTCAGACTGCTGCTCCTCTTCCTGCTGGGCCTCTCGGTGAACCTGCTGGCGGCGATCCTGTCTCTTCGGATCAAGAACGCCGTCACGGCCATCGCCTGCACCCTGCCCCTAGCCCTGCTCTTACTGGTCTATCATCTGGCCTATAGCGCGCTTTCTACCGGATTTCTTCACACATCCGGGCATCCGTGCGAGCTTGTTGCCGGGATCGTCCTGCTTACGCTCCTCATTACAGCAGCAAGGATTTTCAAAAATCGCAGAGCAGAGGTCTGCACATAACACAAAAACCACTGGAAACCCATCGGAGGCAAATCGTCAGTTTGCCTCCGGTGGGTTTTTTGCCGTTGGGAAAATTTTTTGGTATGATACCTGTAATCAAAACACTTTTTTCTTGGGTATTCTCGTAATTCTGGTGTCTGGTTTGATTGCCTTTTGCTGATGCTGTTTGCCCGAAGAAACGGTGTTCAGACAGAGACGGTATAACACGCAGCAATGGCAGAGCGCATTGCGAATGGGATATCGCAATGCGCTCTGCCGTTTGCTTGAGAATGCTCATGTGCGTTTATTCTGCCGGGTCAAGCATTGTGCCGATGAAGAACGGGATTCCGGTCTGGCAGTCGATCAGCATATAGACGAAGGGGCGGTCCAGATAGACCTGCTTCGGGTTCTCGACGGCGGCCTCGTCGCTCGCCTCTACCAACGTAGCCGCGCCGGCGCGGGTACCGTCCTCGGCGACGGAGATGAAGGTCTTGTGGATCACGCGGCTGATGTAAATATTTCCCGCAGTTGAGATGCCGAGGCCGGAGAAATCTGCCTGGAAGCCGTCGAAGGCGGCGGTCATGCCCATGGACTCCAGCAGCTCGTTCAGCTCGGCAGACCACTCCGCCTCAAACTTAGGAAGGGAGGTATAGACCGTTTCATACCGAGGCGCAGCCAGCATCGCCTGCAGCGCTTCGCCGCTCAGCGAGGCCAGATAGTCCTCCACGCTGACGCCTTCGTTTGGCAGCAGAGCCGCAAATGCATAGCGTCCGCCCTGATAATACTTGACAAAGCCTGTGGCCTTGCTGTCCTCCAGATAAGCGTGTTCCTCCGAATACATGAAGTCCACAGTCCGGGCAGCGCCGTTTGCCGCGGTGAACTTTCCGGACTGCACGGAGTACTCGTTATAGGGATGCTCCCACTTGGCGTCAAAGGCCAGCGCGTTGACCAGATACATCAGCGCTTCCGGCGGGATCTCGTCCAGGATCTCAGGAATCATTCCGTCGGTCTCATTGTTGACCCAATCGTTGATGTCCTTCAAGGTCGTGTCATCAAAAGGCGCGCGGAAAGCGTCTGCGCCATAATAGTCGGCATTGGTCTGCAGAAAGTCCCGGTTCACCGTAAAGCGCGAGTCGCTGGTGAACCAGATCGCGTTTGCCAGATGCAATGGGCTCTTGCCATCCTCTGCCAGCGCAGCCAGATAACTGCGGAAAAACTCGTTCCAGAGGTCCCGGCGCAGACCGAGCGTGCTTTCCATCTGCGTCAGCGTGATCCCGTCCGCGCCGTTGGCTGTCATCGCCAGCGCGCTGAGCACAGACAGGGGCGAAATCAGGGTGTTCTTCTCAGAATCATATCCTGCCCGGAACAGGCGGAGCGCGAAATCCGCCGCAGCGGCAGATGACTCCGCAGGAATGGCACCCGAGGCTTTGTCGGTCTGGGAGGGCTTGACATCTGCCATCAGATTGACAGACGCCATCTTCACCACCGGTGCGTTCAGCGTGTTTGACGTACCGGGCTCGGTTTGCGCGTTCGTTCCGTTGGACGCTGCGGACGGGGTTGTCGCTGCGCAGCCTGCGAAGTTCAGCAGCATCGCGGCACTCAGCAGCAGGCTAAGCGCACACCACAGTTTTTTCTGTTTCATACATTCAATCTCCTTTCGTCAGTCGCCGTCGAACAGCAATGCATTCAGCTCCGCGATCTGTTCGTCGGTCAGTGGGATCCGTTGGTTTTCTGAAAGCTTGATCAGCTCCGTGCCATTATAGAGATAATCCGCCTTTGCGCCGGAATCGTCTGTGAGCACGATCCGGACCGGCTCCCGCTCGGAGGCCGTCTCTGTCAAGTCATCCGTCCCGAAGCCTTCTATACTTTCAAAGGCAAAAGGATCCACAGTGAGGAACCATGCGGTCACGCCGTCGGGATCTTTGGGCTGTTCACCCGATTTTATCCACTGCCCATCCTGCGCCAGACGCCATAGCTCTGCGCTGCAAAGACTGAGCGGCAGCGTCTCCTGGTCCTGTGGGGCGGCCTCTGTTCGCTGGTCACTCTCCAGACACTCATTTCCCGTCCATGCGTCCTCTGTTCGCTGGTCGCCCTCCAGACCCTCGGTTCCCATCCATGCATCCGGCGTCTGTTCTGCGGCCCTCTGAAGAATTCCGGGGAGAAACGCTGCGGTTCCGATCACCAGAATCAGTGCCAGCGAGGTGACGCCGGTCAGGATCCGTCTGCGGTTTTGCCGCTGCGCTTCCTTTTTTTGCGCGATGATCTGACGCACCTCAGCGGTGTATTCGTATATCTCTCTCATAACAGCTGCCTGCCCTCCTCTCCGAGAATTCTGCGAAGCTCTTTCTTCGCCAGATAGAGAAGGTTGTCAATCTGCTTGCGGCTCTTCTTCATCACCCGAGCGGCTTCCTCGTAGGATAAATCCTCAAAAAAGACCAGGTGGACCGCTGTACGCATATCCGCCGGAAGCTGCGCCAGGGCTGCATTGACCTTGCGCTTTCGCTCATCCCGCAAAACCTTCTGCTCCAGATCTTCCTGTTCCGCAGGGATCGCCTCTGACAGCGCTTCCATGGGTATGATTCGGCGGTGTTTGCAATAGTTCAGCGCCCGGCTCTTCCCCAGCATGAACAGATAAGTTTTCAGAGAGGTTTTGAAGTTGTAGCGGTGCGGATGCACGAACAATTCCGATACGGCGTCCATCGCGAGATCCTCCGCGGCGGGAACGTCCTGCACATAGCGGTTGATGAAAAAGACCAGCGGGAAGAACAACTCCTCCATAATCTCGTCGATGGCGTGTTCATCGCCATCCAGGAAACGGCGGTAGCTACTTGCACCGTTGTCCATAGGATTCCTCCTGTAAGTCGCGGTCACGTCTGACCGTTCATCCATTATACAATCAGACGGCGAAAAATCCTAATGGTTCTGAAAAAAATAATTTGCCCTGTGAATCCGAGCTTGTATGGATTCACAGGGCAATTGTGTCAGAGCGGCTTTGTGCGTATGTCTTCGCATAACCAAAAACACAATGCCGCCAACGGAAAGAACATTGGCGGCATTGCTCTGGTTATTTTGATTGTGCTACAGGTTCGTATTTTGCAATATAGTATTTCCCATCAGGCAGATTTCTTCGCACAGTAATCGTATGGCCATGGATATCGACGTCACAGCCTCGGGCTTCAGCCTGATCGAGTTGCGCCAGCAGGTCCTTCTTTTCCAGCCAGAAATGGTCTATCGAGCGTATGAGCCCATTCGGCGTATAGCCGTAAACCGTCAGAAGGATCGGACGAACGCGAATCCCTTCGTAGTCTGCCATCTGAGCAACGACATGAGGAATTATTTCAATCGCCTGTAAAAACCTCTCCCGCTGGGTCTTGTCCAGCAAAAAGCTTGGTATATCCATGCGGTTCTCCCTCTATAAAACAGCGATAATGTCAGTGCCGGGAACAAATGGATTTTCCCAGTATCTTGCGTCATTGGAATCCGCGGCGTTGTCGCCTAAGAAAAGATAGCAGCCGGAGGGAACAGTGATAGGACTGCCGTTGAGGATGCAGGCATCTCCCGGGCCGGCAGCGATGCGCTTGACCAGGGTGCGGCCTTCGTGGCGGAAGATCACGATATCTCCGGTGCGGAGTTCGCCAAAGATCCGGACGCCCAGGATCAGACTGCCTTGATGGATGGTCGGTTCCATGGATGCCGACGGCACGAAACCGAGATAAAAAAAGTAACGGAACAGGAGCAGGACCAGCATTGCGCAGAGGAGTGGGATCAGTATGGGGAGAAAGCGCTTGACAGGACGCCTTTTCATGCATTCACCAGCTGGATCGCGCGCTGCAGCTCCGGCTGGCGGCGCAGGTACTGTTTCGCTTTCGCCATCCAGGCGGTTACCAGGTTCGGAGCGGCGTGCATCTCCGCGCCGATCTCGCTGCAGCTGTAGCCCCTGGCGTGAAGCACCAGGGCGTCGATTCCTTTCTTTGTGGATGGGTTTGCCGCTTTCCTCGCTCTTGCGATCCCGTTTTGGACTTCCGCCTGCAAAATGATCTGCTCCAGCGGATCGGACACCGCGCCAAAGCCCGGCATGTCCAGGATCTTCAGCTCCGTTTCCTGACGCTTGGTCGCGTAGATCAGGGCGTCGCAGATTTCATTCCAGATCAGTCTGTAGGCGTAGGTTGAAAAGTTGCCACCTCGGTCAGTCATGACCGCTTTGCATAGGCCGAGACAGCCGATCTGGAACAGGTCGTGATAATCAAAGATCCCCATCTGATTGATCCCGCGGACCTTGTCCCGGATCACCTTCCCCACCAGACCCAGATTCTCCTCCACCCTCTGCCGCTGGACGGATGTCAGCTTCATGATGCTGCCGCACCTCCTTCCATGCGTGCGGGAAACCGACGCTGCTGGCCGGCCTTTCGCTGCTCCAGCAGCTTTTTGCTTTCCCGGATGACCTCCCTGCAGTAATACTCGCCGAGATGCCCGATGTGCGCCTCGGACGGCGGCGTGCAGAGCAGGTTGGAAAGCCACTGATATGCGGCGTCCTTGGTCATATAGCCGCTCAAATAGAGCTGGTTGAAATACTGATGCGCGGTCCGGCGCAGATCACGCAGCTCCTTGTTGGCCAGGCTGCCCACAGGGATCTTCGTTCCGGCATGGACCCGCACATAGGCGTCGCACTTGGGATACTTGGAGCAGACATAGAGCATGGTGTCCAGATGGCTGGTCTTGTAGATGCCCTCCGCACTGCGGAAGATAACGGGCGCGCCGCAGTAGGGGCAGCGCATCCGGCTGGGCTGAAATCCTTTCTTTTTGTTTTGTTTATGATTCATGGTGGATACCTCCGATCGTGATGAAATAGCAAACCGGCCGGAAGGCATACAAAGCACAACCTCGCATACGGCAGCGTCCTGCCGCACGGTGTCATGTTTTGTTGTCTTCCGGCCGGGAAGGAAAGGGCCGCACCATTGTGGTCCCGCTCAATGCGCGTTTCCGTAACGATTCCGCAGCCCACTTGGCTGCGTCTGCCTCCGGGAGCTCTTCCGAAGAATCGAGAGCCTGGGTGCGTTCCCTTATCTGGCTATAATATAGCACGGGTTTCTTGATTTGTCAATACTATTAGCTATATAAATTTGCTAAAATTATTATTTTATTGCAATATGCTATATTTTGATGAAACAAACTCAGTCTGACAGAACTGAACTGTTAAAAATGCTCAATACTCTTCGTCATCTTCCTCATAGGCTTTTTCCCGTTTGCGCTTGAGAACAAATGAGGTGACCAGGAAGGCAACGCAGAGCACGGTGCCGCCGGCAAAGAGAATGATATGCTTGGTGGGGATGCTGTTATCCGCCTGAGGCGCGGGTTCGGCTGCTGCGGTGGGATCCGTTGCTGCTGCGGCCTCGGCAGACTCGGAAGCTTCGGAGCTTGGTTCTCCCGTACTCTCCGTCGACGCGGGCGCCGAAGCGGCGGTTGTTTCCGGATCCAGACGGGTCAGCACATAGGCGCTGCTCCCGCCGATCTCCAGCTTCAGAATACCGTTTGCGTCGGCCGCGACGGTTCCAGGATACATCCCGGCATCTGTCTTGAGAGAGAACTGGGCGCCGGCAAGCTCCGCGCCGAGGTGGATCTCCAGCTGCTCCGGCTGCAGCACCTGCAGCTCGTTGCCTTCGGTTCCCTCTTTGGCGGAGGCAGGGAAAATGAGACAGGAAATAAGAACGATGCAGGTCAGCATCAGGGGAAGAATTCTTTTCATTTGGATCATCCGTCCTTTCAGTCATTATTACGTTCGCAGTACACAACCAGCCGATAGCGGCCGCCGGTACCGTAGGGATGGCAGGTCAGAAGGGTCAGCAGATCGCGGCCCTCCTGGATCAGGATCTTGTCCACGTCTGTGGGGTTGATGATTTTCATGTCTGCGACAGTGTAATGGAGCTCCTCCCAGAGGTTTGTCAGCTCGATCTCGTCCCCGACCTGGAGGTTGGACAGATACCGAAAGAAGATCGCACCGGTCCACCCGCAGTGGCCGGCAATGACGCAATTGGTATTGGGGCCGCCGATCGGCATACTGGTTTGGCTGAGCTGGGCCGCGCCGCGGTTCATATGATCGGCGGTTGCGCCAAGGAAAACCGGGAGCTCCAGCTCCAGCCGGTCGATGCGGATTACCGCCACGGCCTCGCCCTCCAGCCCATACTGAGACAGGTCGAAGACCTCCTGCTGGTAGGACCAGGGGTCAGAAAGACTCTCCTGCCCGGTCTCGTAGAGAAATCGATTATGCGCCACCATGGCCTGGTACAATTCGCTGAAGGGACGTTCCGGATCCGGCGTTTCCCCAGACTGAGGCGGGATTGATGTCGGATCGACATGTCGCGCGCGGTTTCCAGACGGATCCGCCTCCCGGAAGGCCTCCCGGTAGAAGATCTGCACCTCTTCCGAGACGCCAATGTCCGTTCGCACCTGGTTCAGCTTCGGATAGAAGGCAACCATCAGACCGAGAAGGAGCAGCAAGGCCGCGTTGATCAGCAAAAGCTTACGTTTCATGGCGCCGCCTCCGTCTCCGCAGAATAAGGAAAGTCAGTATGACAGCAGCGAAGGTCAGCAGACCGCCCAGCCCTAGGAGCAAGCCTTTGAGATACTGCCGCATCCAGACCGACTCGGTCTCCGGAACCGGCTCCTCTTTGGCTGATATCTCCTCAGCCGTTTCATATGGGATCCGCGAACCTCGCACCAGCAGCCGATGCGAGTTGACGCCATAGGGCGTGCAGGTGATGAGCGTGCAGAGATCCCGCCCCTCCACCTCGCAGAGCAGGGAGGTTTCATAGGGGGCCACGGTGTTGATCGCGTCGACCTGGTAGGCCATCACCTGATCCAGGACATGCAGGTAGAACACATCTCCTATCTCCATCTGCTCCAGATCGGTAAACAGCCGCTGATTGCTCATGCCGGTATGACCGGTGAGGACGCAGTGGGTGCCCTCACCGCCCACCGGGAGTGAGGATCCCAGCAGATGCCCGACGCCGCGCTCCAGTGTCGCGCCTTCTGTGCCGTGATAGATGGGCAGGTACACGCTGATCTTGGGCACCTCCACATAGCCCATGACGCCGTTGCCCTTGAGGTTCAGCAGCTCCTGGTAGGATTCCTCCGCTTCGCTTACCGCCGCGTTGGAATACCGGATCGGTTTCCGGATCGCGTTGTATCGCTCCGCCTCCGCCCAGGCTTCCCGCAGGGCCGAGTCGTCCGCCGCCTGGACTTCTTCCATATACTCGCTGCGGATGATGGCCTGATTCTTTTCGTTGACATAGCTGCTGATCAGCGGATAGAGGATGACGCCGACCGCAATCAGGAGCAGAAACCCAAACAGGCTCCACGCAAGGATCTTTCGTTTCATACCGTCTCCTATCTGGGGGCTGCCCCGGGTGGGCAGCCCCCTCTTGGGAAGTTGAATTGCTTACTGCTCGTTCTTGCGCTTTCTCAGAGCGAAGAACAGAGCCAGACCGGAGGCCGCGACCAGAGCCGCGCCGAGGACCCCGTACATCCAGGTGCCGCGATCGCCGGTCTTCGGCAAATCGAAGCCCTTCATGTTGGTGACGCTCAGGGGCACGACGGCATGGATGGACTCGCCGTCCGGATCCATGGTCACGGGCTTACCGTTGACGGTGGCGGAGGCGACCTTCAGGGCCTCGCCGCAGATCTCGCAGAGCTCGCCGTCGGCGGTGGAGATCACGACCTCGATGTCGTTCTTGAGCAGACTGTAGCCGTTATCCGTCTTCACCTCGGTCAGGATGTAAGTGTCGTCTTCCAGACCGCGGATAAAGATGTGACCTTCAGCGCTGGGGATGAAGTGAGTGGCATCGGATTCCGCTTCGACGTGGTCGGTGACGTAGTAGACCTTGGCGTCGGCGTCATACTGGGCCTGGACAAAGTAGTTGTCGGTGGCGTTTTTGACTACGAATTCCACATTCTCCAGCTTGCCGGCTCCGTCGGAGAACTGCTTCAGCAGATCGATGCCGTAGCTGTACACATGGCAGCAATCCTTGAGAGTGTCGTAGTAAGAGGTGTTGCTGCGCTTCCAGGTCAGAGTGACCTCATTCGGGTTGCCCTCGTCGCCCAGAACCAGGTCGGCGTCGGAATTGACGGTGGCGGCGTAGGTGATCCGCAGGGTGCAGCCGCTGAAGCCGGAGTTGACCATGGTGTCGGCGGGATAGACCAGCTTGGAGGTGTTGATCTCTCTGAGACCGGCCTCGGTCATGGAGATGGTCATGATCTCGGAGCTGTTTTCACCGTCGGCATAGCTGACCTGGAACATCTCCACGGAGTCAGTCTGACGCCAGGTGGTGACCTTGTCGGTGCAGTCGGCGTCACGGAAGAATTCCAGGACGACGTCGTTGCGGTTGTAAGTGATACCTTTGGAAAGGGTATCGACGAAGGTGTAGGTGCTGAGGTAGGTCGCTTTGCTGGTGATGGTGGGCAGCGTGGAGAGGATCTGGTACTCCATCACGTCACCCGCGGAGCCGGTGGCGGTGTGCTCGTAGCCGTCGTGGATGTCATTGGCGCTGCCGTCGTTCTTCCCGGTATCGGGTTCGGACTCCCGGACGGTTTTCTCCAGATCGGGGTTGCCGGAGGTGTTTTTCGGGTAGATCGTGATGTCGTAGTTCCACTCCTCGCCGCCGTTGTCTGCGTTGCCCCCATTGACCGTGGTCATAGGCACACTGGCCAGAAACGGAGTGGTGGTGCAGGTGATCATCTCGGGGACACGAGTCTCACAAACCAGATAGAGGCCCAGTTCCAGGCCCTCCACATAGGTGTGGCCGAAGCTGTCGGTCTCGGGCATGGTGGTGCCGCCGTTGGAGAGCACATAGTTCTCCAGCGCGGTCCGGGTCTCGGTGGCGTTGTGCTCCATGGAAGCTTCCAGGGCCGCGATCAACACGTCGGAAGTGAAGTAGTAGTACTGCACGCCGTCCACAGTGTTGTCGGCAGCCTCCACGCGCTGGTGAATGTCCACGCCGATGGCCTCGAAGAACTTGCTGCTGGTATTGTTTACGGGGAAGCCGTAGAGCAGGCTGACCCGGTTCACGGTCTGACCGTCCTCCACGACGGTCTGGGAGAAGGTGGTGATGCTGGCGATGCGAAGGTAGGTGAATTCCACGCCCTTCACGGCATAACCATAGGAGACGTCGCCGTTGCCGAGGGTGTTTTCCTTGGCGGGGTTGCCGAGGATGGCGTTGACGCCGGTCTCGTCGTAGACGCCGGTGGAGACGTAGGAGCTGTCCCACACGCCGTCGGCCTCGGCCTTGGTGATGTCATACTTGAAAACCGAAAGGCTGCCGGTGCGGGAGGGATCGATGGTCGCGTTGGGGACGGTGGCCGCAAAGGCGGCGGGGATGATCATAAGGCTCAGGGCCAGCACAAGGCACAGAGCAAAAATCCGCTTGAGATGTTTCATGATAGGTACCTCCATAAGTTTAAGTTTTGATTTGTTGGTTGGATCCGGTTGCTTGGGGCGTCGCTGTTTGTTGTCCCGCATGCGGGGACGGTCGCGGCTCCAGTAGCGCAGCCTCTTTTTTCTCATGCCGCGGCTCCCTTCTTCTTCCGGAGCAGGAGCAGCAGGGCCAGCGCGGCCGTACCGGCAAGACTGACGCCGATTGCGGTGCTGACAAAGCCGGCCCCGCCGGTCGCGGGAATCGTGAAGCCCTCGGTGTTGACTGCGGTGACGGTGATCTCCTCCGCGCCGTTATAGGGCAGCGTGCCCTCAAAGGCAGGCTCAGAAAGGAGCTGCATTCCGTTCTGCGTGCTGACCTCCGTCAGGCGGTAGTGCAGGACCCGGTCCCCCAGACTGAGCGCCAGACCGGGATAGACAGCGAGCCCGTTTCGATCGGTAACCAGAATGCCGTGATCAAGGTTCTGGTTGGTGCAGCCGCCGGCAGTGACAGCGGAGTCAGTCTCACGGAATGTGACAGGCGCCCAGTTGGTTCCGTCCAGACTGAACTCCAATAAAAAGGACACACCCGGCATTGCTCTGCCTTGTGTGTCGACCTTTTTGATTTGGATCTTGCCGGACTTCTCGCGGTTGGTCACGCAGTCGAAGCCGGGATCCCCGATGCTGTAGGTTTTCGCTTCTTCAATGGTCACGGTGAAGGATTTGTCCGAGAGCTCAAAGCCCTCCGGCGCTTTCGTCTCACGAACCACGCAGACGCTGCCATACTCGATGTGCTCCAGGCGGTAGACGCCGGTGCCATTGCCCTGGTCGTCCAGAACCTCCGGCATGGGGACTTCCACCGGCTCCCGGCCGGGATACGTGATCGTCACGGTGAATTCCGCGCCGCTGAGTGTGGTGTCGGGATAGGACTCGTCCACCTTGATGAGCTCCAGATCACCGTAGATCCTGTAGTTCTCGAAGCTGACCGTGTTGGTGCCCCGCACCAGTGTGATCTCCTTCGTCACTGTCTCGGTCTGGTAGCCGGCGGGAACGAGCTCCGTGATCCGAAGGCGGAGCCCCACACTGAGATCCTCCAGATGAATCTTGCCGTCCGCATCCGTCTGATAAGTATCCATCAGCACCCATTTGCTCGAACCGGCATCGTATTTCTCAAATTTGAAGCCGATATCGGCGACATGTCCGTTGTCCGCGGACTTGATCAGCTCCAGCTTGACGATGGGGTGGTTGACGAAGGTCACCGTGTTCGTGCCGGTTTGGGCCGTGAATTCCTGGACTCGATTGTCACAGACATAATCATCAGGAACGGTTTCCGTGATGCGATACCGATACCCGTATTTCAATTCCAGACTGATTTTGCCGTTTGCGTCAGTCTTGTAGGTCCCGCGGGACCACCAGCCGACGCCGTCCTCGGGTTCATACTCCTCGATCAGGAAGCTGATGTCCTTGACGTTTCCGTCGTCCGACTGCTTGATCAGCTCCAGCTTGGAAACCGGTTTGTTCTCAAAGCTCACCTGATTGCTGTCCGCAGCGATGGTGATCGTTTGGGGATTCTGGCTCAGACAAATATAGTTTTCGGGGACGATTTCGGTGATGCGCAATTTCGTTCCAATGGGCATCGGATCGATCTGGATCTTGCCGCTGGCGTCCGTCTGAAATGTGCCCATCTCCCACCAGCCGACTCCGCCCTCGGACTCGTAGCACTCCACCTTGAAGCTGATGCCCGCCACCTCGCCGTCCGGGGAGGTCTTGATGATCTCAACGGGGGTGTCGATCGGCTCATTCCGTACATAGAGCTTGGCGGGATCGGCATCCAGCACATAGGCGACGTCACCGTAGCTGGTGGTCGGGGTATTGCCGTCGCCGGCAGCCCAGTAGCTGTCAACGACGGAGGATCCGCTCTCGTGCTGCTTCATTCGCCAGATTCCGGTAAAACTCACCAATTGGAATCCGTCAGGGGCCTTGACCTCCCGCACCCGCATGATTCCGACCGGGATCTTGTTTGTGGGAAACAGCTCATCAGAGGTGTAACCGTCCGCCAAATATTGCTGCTTCAGCGTGAAATAGCCATTGCTGTCCGTCTTGAAATACCAGGTTTTTTCTAATTTGGTCGCATCAAACCAGCCGGCATTGAAGTACTCCACCTTGAAGATCGCGCCGGACAGAGGGACGTTCGAAGGATCGATCTTCTGCAGGGAAAAGGGTTTAGCGTATGCCTCAGTGTTTTCTGCAGTCAGTTTGGTGGGATCCGCGTCGTTTTCCATTTTGTAAATGCCCTTGGGATTGGTGGAACTGATCGGATTCGCACTGGCGTCGCCCCAGTAGGCGCCTGCCGGCTGACCCATCTGCGCGGTCTTTCCGCCGCCCTGGCGGATGAACATGCACACGCTGGCATTATTCCCCTGAGGCAGCACATACCCGCTCGCTGTTTTGACTTCGGTCACGACGACACAGCCGAGCGGCATGACCGCATTCCCACCGACCTTGAACATCGGATCAGAAGAATAGCCAGAGGCGAAGAAGTTGTCCTTGAGCCGCACAATACCGGTCGCATCAGACTGGAAATACCATGTGCGCAACAGCTTGGAGGAATCTGCCCAATTGGAGGCATAGAATTGAACCTTGAAGACCGCTCCTTCGATTCGCGTACCCTCTTTGCCTTTTTTTGTAAGAACAAGGCTGTTGGGGTCAAAGGTGGGGGTGTCGGCGACGTTAAAGACGTTGCTTCCGGAGGAAACCGTCAGCTCTACGGGCGTTGTATCGAGCAGGTATCCGGACGGCGCGGTTTTTTCCACCGCATACAATTTGGTGCCAATGGCATATTTCTTCGTGCCGGTGGCTTCGCCGTTGGCGTTGGTGGTCAGCGTTTCAACCACGGTGCCGGTGGCGGAACCCTGGTGGATCTCGTACACGGCACCCTGCAGCGTATAAAGGGGATTGTTCTGGATACAGGCCGAAACGCTGGAGGAGTTCTTCGTGGTTTTCTTGAGGCTGACCGTCTTGCCGTTGTCGAAGGTGATCTCATTGGTTGCGTAGATATAGATCTGGTTGCCGTTTGACTGGCTCTTGTTGATCTGGAAATAGCCCATGGCGGTGGAAGCAGCGGTACCGGATTTCACATACCAGCCGGTCGTGTCTGTCGCGGTATAGCCTTTCGCCTTCAGGGCGGCGACAGTGTTGTCTCCTGTGAAGCTGCCTGTCAGGCCTTTCTCTTTGGTGTAAACCTCACAGCGCACGAGGATCTCCAGCATCTGGGTGTTCACGTAGGAGCTGTTGGTCAGGATCGGTTTGCCGTGAAACAGCTTGTCGGAGCCCAAGCCGATATTTCCGAACACCACGTTGGAGATCAGGGTGCTGGCAGCCGCGGTGATGTTCGTAGTTCCAGACTCGGTCATGCCGCCCATGCCCCGGGCAACGCCGTAGATAAGGTTGATCTGCGTCCAGGTAGCCGCCGAGTAATTGGGGACCATTTTAGTATACAGCGATTCAGACTTGTAAGTCGGAACACCGGTGGATCGGGTGGTATAGCTGCCGTAGCCGCTGACGTCCATACTCCAGCCGGATTCCTGGCTCGGCCGGATCGGAATCGCCAGGACGCCGCTTTCGGTTTTGTAGTGGCTCGGACCGTCGTTGCAGTACAACATGTCCGTTCTCACACGCTTATTGGTATACGGAGAGAGTACGCCGGTGGAATAGGGCCACCATTGGTTGTTTCCGTAGACCCAACTGTCATAGAGACCGCCGCTCTTGATGTAGCTTCCGTTCAGATCGGATCCATGGGCCCCCAGTACATCCGAGTAATAGATGCTTGAGGGGATGGCTCGGGTGCCGCCGGGGAGCTGACTCATGTCATATTCGCCGGTGATCGGATTGTAAGGCACCAGTGTCCCGTCCACGAGCAGAAGCAATCCTGCGTCCATCCATGTCGGATCGTCGGGTTCTTCCTCCGAACTGACCGGCTCGGTGACCTCCGTTTCCTCGATCACTTCGCTGGGTTCCGGGACTTTCGCCTCCTGGACGGAATCTTCCACTGCGGTTTCCTGCTCGGTGGGCTCCGGCTCCTGCGTATCAGCGGGAATCGGGGACTCCGTCTCGGCAGCTTCCGGCGTCTCTGCTGCCGCGGATCCGATCAGCCCGGTAAACGGGATGACGCTGATCAGCAGGGCGAAGAGCAGGAGCAGGGAAACCATTCTTGCAATACGTTTGCTTTTCATACTGTATCCTCCTGTATGATTTGATTGTGCGCCGCAGTTTGCGGCAGCAAAAAAGCACGATCCGTTGTTTCGGACCGTGCTTTCAAGCTCGATGATTATGGACTTGTTGTTGCCGGGTTACTTGATCGCGCCGCAGCGGGAACAGACGTCCTGGGCGGGCTTGTCGACTTGCCAAACTTCATGCAGTTCGTATCCTGCATGTGCATCCAGGTAGGCAAGATCGGAGCTTGCAGATGCGTGAGCCTCCCATTCATCTACTGAGCCGAATTGCGCACCGCAGTAGCAGGTGACCAGCGCCTGCCAGTGGCCCTCTTCCTCGTGATGCACCCAATTGTGGCCAAGCGCCGGAATGCTCTCTTTCGTTCCGCAAACCGTGCAGGTCTTTTTGCCCTCCTGTGTGCAGGATGGAGCGGTTTCCCGCCAGGAATGCTTCCCGGTCGCGGCGACGGATCTGGTTTCCGCGGCACCGCAGCCTGTGCAGGTTCGCGTTTCCTCCCCGGCAGCAGCACAGGTCGGAGCCTTCGTCTGCTTCCAGTCGCTCCAGCTGTGAACGTGTGGTGCCTCTGTGGGAGGCGGTGCCGGCTCGGTCGGTTTCGGCTCCGTTGGCACCGGTTCCGTGGGACGCGGCTCTGTCGGTTTGGGTTCTGTCGGCTGGGGCGTCGGCTCTGTCGGTTTTGCGGGCTCGGTCGGCGCAGGCGCTGTCGCTGGTTCAGATGACTGCGGAACGGTCGTGTCCGGCTCCAGAAGCTCGGTTGCCTCTGTCGGAACCTCGGCGAACTCGGTCGGCGCTGCAGTGCTGTCTGCAGCATTGGATTCCAAATCGATATCACTCACGTGCACCGTATCCGACGTTATTTCCGTCTCAGTCTGAGGGACGGACTCTGAAGAGAGCAATTGCATGCTTTCTTCCGCCGGATCCTTGGGCTTTCTGCAGGCGGTCAAAGTCAGTATGGTACACAGGAGCAAAAGCGGGATTACCCAGGTTACTCGTTTCATGATGCATCATCCCTTCAAATAGATTCTACTTGATTACACCGAAAAGTCAAGGGAAATGCAACTCAGTCTCACACAGAGAGTCTGTTGTAGCCCCGCTGCGCCTCGCCGGCCAGGCGTTCGAGGATCTCGAACAGCCGTTCCCGGGTCAGCTTTGCGTCCAGCCAATGGACGGTACGGTAGGCGTAACAGCCTACCTCCGGGTTGAGCGTGTGGCTCCCTAAGATGCTCCGCAGGTTCAGCTCGTTTGCGGTCGCAAGCTGCTTCGGCGACTCCGTGTCCGGAATCTTCTTTGCCAGGCAAAAGACGATGAGAGGGTGCAGGTCGGAGAAAGACAGCTGGAGATAGAAGCCGCGGTAGTAGGCGGTGAGCGAGGTGTCGTCCCCAGACTCGATCATGAAGCATTCGCAGATGAGCTGCCTGGCATCTCTGGCCAAGCTTGCGCGGCGCAGCTGCTCCTTATTCGGCGCGTCTGTCATACTGATTCCTCCTCTCTGGCCTCAGGACCAATTGAAGTTCCAATACCGGAACAGCATGGTGAGCGCTTCTGCTCTGGTGCATACCCGGTTGGGCTTGAACAGATGCGGATGGTCGGACACGCCGGTGACCAGTCCCCAGTTCTCCAGCGCATACACAGGCTGCCCGTAATACACGCTGAAGCTTACATCCTCAAACCGCATCCGCGGCACTTCCTGGACCCAGTGCATCAGAGCCGCTTTGTTCTCCGCAATGTCTTCCTCACTCCAGTTCCCCATATACACGGCGGAGCGGAACAGGAAGGTCGCAACCTGCCCGCGAGTGCAATACTCGCCGGGCGAGAAGCGGTTCGCGCCAGTGCCGGAGGTAATCTTATTTTCCACGCACCACAGCACAGCCTGGTAGAAATAGTCCGACTTCTTAACATCCTGGAACGGGTTGCTGGTGGTCTTGGGCTTGGGACTTCCGAAGGAACGCCAGATAAAGGTGACTACCTGCGCTCGGGTGCAGATCGCATTCGGGCTAAAATGGGTCTTGTCCGTACCGGATGTGACGCCTGCGTTTACCGCCCAGCGGACGGCGTCGTAGTAATACGCATCCTCCGGAACGTCCACGAAGGGCAGCTTCGGAGCACGGACTTCCGCTGCGGAGGCTGGAAGCACCAGACACAGCAAGGTGGTACAGATGAGGATTATACTGATGAGTTTCTTCATCTCGCCCTCCTATCTCGCGACGGATACATGGGTGATAGCACCGTAGATTCGGCTGGATGAATGCTTGATGCCCAGGATGCGCACGGTAACGTGAGCGCCTACGGGCGGGCGGCCGCGCCTTGGGAAATTGCATCTGCAGTCGATGCCGCCATCCAGCGCCACATAGATGCCGGTCGGGTCTATATAGGTAACCGTTCCGACATACTTGTTTCCGATGGTGTATTTTTTTACAGCCTGCTCATACGGATTGACAGTCGTCTGCTTGACCGACGCGAACACCTTGATGTGATTTCGGTCTGACCGATCCAGCTCCAGAATCTTTACCAGGATGCGCTCTCCGGGCTTGAATTGGGAGCTGGCGTCAAAAATCCGCTGATAGCTCAGTTCCTTCAGCGGGACAAACGTCTCCAGACCGAACAGCTCGATAAAAATTCCGGCTCTCAGAACGGCGACGACGCGTGCTTCTGCACAGATGCCCTCGTAGATCTTGTAATTGCCGTCCCGGTCTCTCCCGTAGTAGTTGATCCGCCGCTTGACTCGCATGGCCTCCAGCCGGCTGGCTACCGCGACGCCGGCGTCCCGATCCACACCCTTGACGATGTAGTCCACCTCCGCGCCAAGCCGCTTGGTCATCATGATTTCGCGGGCGGTGTCACTATTGCCCGGGTAAGCGTCGGGAACCTCCACTGCTTCCTTTGCCGGGATCACCACCTTAAACTCTCCATAATAGAGAACTGCGATGGATTGGCTTGGATCGTTTGGCAGCATCTCGATGCCCTGGATGACGCCGCTGAGGATGCGTCCGGCTCTCATGGACTCAATAAGATCCAGCAGGTCGGAGCGGTTTCTGTCTGCGTCTGTTTCAACAGATGGCTTCTCATCGATGGTGACCACGCTCCTAGGTGTTTCTTTTTTTGGCTTCGCCTTTGTACCAGACTGAGACGAAGCAGATTCTGCGGTTTGCCTAAGGAAACCCGGGTCTTGCTTTTGCGGCTCAGAAGGTGCGGATGCTGTCTCAGTCTGGGGCGGGATGTCCCCGGGCGGCCGCAGTGTACTCTCTTCAGAGCTGAATTCCTGCCCGGAGATCGGGCCTGTTTCAGTCTGGGGAGCAGTACCGGTTTCCATGGCTTCTTCTTGGTTGATCATTGGATTCATCCTCCTTTTCATGAATTGAGAAATTCGTCTGGCGATGTGAGCGAGGCGTAGGGGATTTTCGCTGTGGTTTTCGAACGGCTGGGTTGCTCCGGCGCGGCAGACGCGGCAGGGCTGAATGGCAGACCGGGACGCGGGTCGTAGTCATAGACCGACACCCGTCGGATCTCATTGGCCATGGGATGCCGCGTATAGTCGAACTTCCGGAGCCGCAGGATATTGCAGCCCCGAACAATGCAGAGCAGATCCGAGTTTGGCAGACGCAGGACCTCATCCGGCGTAAGAAGGCGCCTTTTGCCCTGACCTTCCGTGTGTCGGTATTGGGGAATGACCTGCGCCACCGCGATGGTCCGGCGGACTGTCATAGTCGAGTTGACCTCCACGGAGATGTCCCCGCTGCGGGCTGAGAAATATTCGGCGCTGACGTCGTCAGTACAGCCCAGCATCAGCTGGATGTCGCAGTTGCCGATGATCTCAGCCCAAAGGTTATTCCCATACCGATTCTGGAGCTGCCCGAGGCTCTGCACAGCCAGCATGACCCGGATATCCCTGGAACGAATCGTGCTGAGCGCCCGGGTGAAGTCCGAGCCGTCCGGCGCGCCGCCGATCCGGCCTACGTTGTTAAACTCGTCGAAGATCAGATTGACGGGCACAGCACAGCGGCCGTCCGGGTTGGCGTCAGCATAGCGGGTCAGTTTGATGAACAGGAACGAAAAAAAGAGCGATGACAGAAACGCCATACTGGCATCCTGGTCGCTCAGGATAATGAAATATGCGCATTTGCGTTTTCCGGGGGCGGTCAAGTCAATGTCAGACTGACTTGTGATCTGCTGCACTGCCTGATTCTGCAGTACCTGCAGACGCGTGCCAAGCCCCAGGACGATGCCGGATCGCACCGTGTCGCTGGACTGAGAAAACAGGTTGTACGGCGCCCGGGCGGGGTGGTCCACTGTCAGCCTTTCAAACAGAGCCGTGAGATTCCGCTCGTCATTGTTTGTCAGCATCCGGTAGACCGCGGGAAGGTTCTTCTCCGAACTGTCGCGGCTCTTATCCCGATCAACGTACAGAACCAGCGCCTTGAGCAGATTGGCTTCGCCATTGTCCCAGAACCGATCGCCTTTCCCGGAGCTGGTATTGCCGATGATGACGTTGGTCAGAACATGAGCCATAAGCGTATCGCCGTGCAGGTCGGACATGCAGTTCCAGGAGTCTCCGTGGGTGGGGCTCACCAGGTTGAATACCTTCACATCATACCCGTTTTTGCGGTACAGCTCCGCAGTATCCGCATAGAGCTCTCCCTTCGTGTCTGTCACCACAACAGACTCGCCGCGGCGGATCGACTGGAACAATGCGTTCCGAACCACCGCACGCGTCTTCATGGTACCGGAAGCGCCGAAGATGGCGATGTGCCGGTTCAGTCTGGTGTCTCTCGGCATGCAGACGACCTTTCCGTGAGACTCACCCAGGATAACGCCTTCCGCCTTTTCCGGCGTCGACACCTCCAGAACCTCCCGCATTTCCTTTTCGGACATCCAGGACGCTGTCCCATACAGCCCGTTTTTTGTGACGGTGAAGCCCCGCTCGTCGCGATCCTTGCCGTCAAACTTATCGTGGAGCTTGATATAGGCAAAGATTGCGCCGGCCGCGAGCAGCAGAATCAGCATTCCAACCAGTCCCTTGCCGGTGAACGCATGGGAAAGACAATCGCCCGGATTCCAGGACGCTCTGCCCATCCGGGCTTGACCGGTCATGCCGCCGGCATCCATCCACGCCTGATAGTTCTCCAGCAATTGCGCCGTGATGCCGCCGAAGTAGAGCAGCGCGAACAGTCCCAGTACGGAGACCAGAACAATGGTCAACACTTTTCCAAGCTTACGTTTCAAAGATCGTCCTCCTTTCCAGCGCCAAGAGTACTCAGTACGACACTTGGCGCCACTGTTGTTATGTCAACCGTATCTCCGACCACCTGCTTTGCCAGACCGACCTGAAAGGGAAAGCAGAGCAGCTCGCACCGCTTTTGGCCGTCCCGGACAGCCCCGGCAAAGCGGTTCAGTCTGGCAATGTCTCCATCGAGGAAGACAAAGATATAGGCGCCATCTACTACCGCGTCATACTCGAAAGCGCCTTGATTAAAGGAGCGCTCCGCAGAAGAGAAGAACACCGCCAGCATCCGTTCATTCCAGTCTGGGAGAAGCAGGAGCCGGAGCTGGTCGAGGCCCCCTTCGCTCAGCGGCACAAAGTAGATGTGCCGATAGACGGCGTCCAGCCGCAGCTCCATCCGGCGCTTCTTCCGCAGGTCCTCTATGGTTCTGATCGCCACGTCCTCGGTTTTGCCAAAGATGATCGCGCTGTCGACGGACGGAACGGTTGAGTTCATCCGTGCCAGTTGAGCGATGCTCTCAACGGTTTTGCACTCGCTCATGCCGTTCCATTTCATGACCGCATTCCGGACGTTGTAAAGCACATAAGCGTGATCGCTTGTGAAAAGCGCGGCGATGAATCTGGCATACTGGGTCTTGCACAGATCGCCCTCCTGGGTATTCTTCGCAGCCTTTGCCGAATACAGCGCCGGTCTGGAGAAAGCCTGGCGCTGAATGGATTGCTTCTGAAGCGCGCGCATCTGCCATGGACGAATCTCGGCCCCGGCTCGCATACACAGAATGACCGCTTCGGAGAACCGGAAGTTCCGATCCACATGGGAGTCGTCGCTTGGGAAATTATGGTTCCAGAAAGCACGCATGTAGCTGTCATATGCGCCGATCCAATTCAGCACCGGAAGGCCGGCCTTGTAAAACCGGATGGATTTCTTCCCGCCCTTTCCGTGGAGCGTCAGCAAGCGGCAGGTCAGCTTTTCGCCGGTCTCGGAGTTCACAAATGTTTGCTCCTCGCAGAGCCGCGTGACCAGAGCCCGATAAACCCGTTGGCTGCCAAGCAGCGCCAGAGCTTTTACGGGAATTTCGCCCGTGACTGCAAGGATTGTGACGAGCCTGCGCACATGACTGCCCGGTCGGAAATAGACCATCTCAACTCACCTCCGAACCGGAAGAAATCCCGACGGGATGACTGCTCGCTTCGTCGGTTTTTTCCGTGTATTGGTTGCAGAAAGCATAGGATTATCAAGGCTTTTGCGGCCTCGCACGCTTGTTCCTCCGAAAGTGCCTGAAAAACACGTATTTTTACATATGATTTTCGGTCGAACCAGGCCGATTTTCATAGAGAAAAACACCTTCCTCCGGGAAATAATTCTCCTGCGCAAACCAGATTGGGAAATCCGCCTTGGGAACCACATAGACCTCTGTCCGTTCCCTGCTTCCGGCAGCGGAACAGTAGTAGTGCGAGCAGTATCGCGGCGCGTCATCCGGCAGCACGTACATCGCAACAATATCGGAAACCATATTGATTTCGATATTATCGTGATCTCGCATCCTCCGCTTCGGGCGGCTCCGGTCATAGACATGTCGGTAGATCAGGACGTTCTGCGGGTGGACCACAGGAACCCTTCCGGTGAAAAAAGATCGCATGGCCGGGTAGAGAAAACCGCGGACATAGTTGTTCGAACCGGTCTCCTTTTTCGGCAGCAGCAGCGGAAAGCGAACGCAAAACCATCCTTCCTCGGTATAGCCGATTTCTACGGAGACAGCATCCTGAATGAGATGCTCCACATCTTCCGGTGCACTTCTGGATCCGGATACAATCGGCAGTGATCGGGTCAGCAATGTCAGCCGTTCCGAGACGTCCTCCAGCCGCAGCAGCTGTACATAGCAGGCTTCCATCCTGCCTTCCGCTTTCTGCCGTCGGATTAGTTTGACCCGATTGGATAGATTCGTCAGCAGGTTCTCAATCTGATCAAGGGCTTCGTCAAATCGTTTCATCTTCACATTCCTCCAGAATAAAATCTGACAGTTGGCTCGTCCTTGCCCGTAAAGTCTACAGTGGCAAACAGGCACGGCGCTTTTGGCAGTTTCAGCGTGTGCGCCATGGAAATGTCGGGCAGAACGATGATGTATTTCATATCTTCTTCCGGCTGCAGGAGCTTCAGCAGAGAGCCTTCGCCCTCATAGAGCACTATGATCTCATAGCTGATGTCCCCCTTGAGAAACGCGATCTGCGACGGATAGGTCGCGGGATAGTGGGCCATGGGATCGACGGTGCTCGCGAACTGGGTCAGGACCCAGACGGCCAGAATTATGCGCTGATCCGGCTGGCTCAAGGGATCGAGGCCGAGATAGTAGCCCCCGCCGACATCTGTAATCCGCATATCCGCCTTGAGTAAGCGCAGAAACTTTTCCGCGGAGTTCTGCGGCATATTCAGCAGTTTTACGACCTGTTTTTGGGGAAGCGCCCCATATTGGGACAGCCATTTGATTACATGAATCTCATCCGGTGAAGGCATGGGAAACCTCCTCCTTTCCTTCGGTTTGTTCTTGCTGCCGCTGCCGGAGAAGGGCCTCCAGCTCGGCACGGTCGGTGGTGATCAGCTCCTGTTCCTCGCGGGAGGCCTTGATGACCACCGGGACCTTGTTGTTGTTCGCGCTGATTAGCGCCTCGCCGCGCTCAAAGCGGGTCACCGCCCGGACCTCGGTGGGCGTCAGACGCAGCACGTCCCGGACGTATTTCGCCTCGTCCGGCTCCAGATTCAACAGGATCTTGGTCTTGGAATTGTTGATGATCGCCCGGCCGTACTTGCCGTCCTCCAGCCCGAAAAAATCAGATAGATCCTGCGTAGCCGAGATGGCCGCGCCGCCGAAACCCCGGATCGTTTTGAAGATCGTCAGGCAGAATTCCGCGGCCTGCCGGTTCGAGGACGCACCGATCAGCTTCCATATCTCGTCGATCATGACGGCCTTCTTCTTGGTGAGGTCGGATTTGACGCTGTCCCAGACATAGTCCAGGGCGATCATCATGCCCACCGGCAGCAGCTTGCCCTTGAGCTCCGAGAGGTCGAAGACAATGTACTTGTTGGAAAGATCGACGTTGGTCTGCCGGTTGAAGCTCTGGGCCGAGCCGGTCACAAAACGGCTGACGATGACGGCCAGGCGCTCGGTCAGCGGACTCTCCAGCAGATGCTTGTGCAGGTCACCGAGGATCGGCATCTTCTTCATCTTCGGCGGGGAGCAGGTCTTGTCCTCGTAGACCGACTCGTTGTCGTGGGTGATCCCGAAGTCGGCATAGGTTTTGATCAGCGCCTCGTCCAGCATCTGCTCCTCCTCATTGGTCATGTCGGGAATCAGCAGGTAGAAGAAGGTCATGAGCTGCTGGATCTTGCCGGCCAGCATGGAGCCCTGCTCCAGGTAGTCCATGGCGTCGATCAGTTCCATCTCCGGGGCCAGGGTGTGCCGGATCTCCATCACGTTGATGCAGTGGGGCGAGCCCGGGGCGATCCGGATAAAGGAGCCTCCGATCTGATTGCAGGCCCGGCGGAACTCATGGCCCTTGATGGGGGCCAGGATGAAGCATTGAATGCCTCGCATCCGCATCCGCAAGGCCAGCAGCTGAAGGGTAAAGGTCTTGCCGGCGCCGCTGGTGCCGATCAGGTTCAGATTGGCGTTCTTGTTCTTCTTCGTGTTGAACAGGTCCACAATGCAGAGCGAATTGTTGTGGCGGTTGACGCCAAGCAGGACGCCGGTGTCGTCGGACATCTCGAAGCTCGTGAACATATAGGTGGACGCCGCCCCGCTGGTCAGCACGTTGCGCTGGCTCTTTTTCTCCAGCCCGGGATCAATGCAGAGGAAGGGCATCACGGTTTTGAGTGCCTTTTCCTGCTGGAAGCGGCAGTCGGAGACGTACATGTCCATGGACTTGAGCATGTCCGACATCTGCCCCTTGCGCCACATCAGCTCGTCATAGCTGCGGGCGGAGATCGTGATGAACACGGAGAGATAGAACAGATCCTCGTTGTAGTTGGCAATGCCGTTCTTGATGAAGTAGCCGGACTGGATGGAGTTCGCCAGCTCCTCATAGTCGGTGCTGGTGTCCTGCATGCCCTTGAGCTTGGTCCGGTTGAGCCGGATGCGCTGGGCCACCTTGTCGATGGCCTTGCTGCGGTTCTCCCGCCGGAGGAAGACGTCAATGTCCACGCCCTCGCCGGCGTTGACCAGAGAGGACATCCAGCCGCCCCGGACTCTGCCCGGGTAGCCGTTGGCCTTGATGTACAGGAAGGCGTAGTAGAGCCCGTCCATGACCACATAGCCGCTGTGCCGCAGGTCAATGCCCCGGGGAGCAATGAAGTGAGCCATGCGGATATGGGGGACAGGGTCTACGCCCAGCACCAGCTTTTTGGCCGCCATGGTGTCCAGCACCACCCGGTCCACCCGGCTGGTGAAGGGCTCGTCCACGCAGGAGCGCCGGTTGAAGAACTGGTAGAGGATCTCCGCTGCGGCCTCGTCCGGGTCCGGTGGCTGCACGATGGTGTTGCCGCACTGCATGAAATAAGTCCGGGCGTTCTGCTCCACAGTCTGCATGGTACCCTGAACCTGGGCGTAGTCGGAGCTGTCGCCCTTGCGGATCTCCTCGTACTGGAAAATCAAAAAGAAGCGCCGGGTGAGCGCCTCTCTGCTGCCGATCTCCTTGATGAACCGGATGTATTCCTCGCCCTGCCGCTTGCAGGCGGGGTTGTCCTCCTGCGCCAGCTCCTGCCGGACCATGTTGATGTGCCGGTCGGAGTCTGCCTTGCGGGTGATGCTCTTGAACTGCAGCCGCATGGGTGAGATCTTCAGCCACGAGGCGAAGGAGGAAATGATCCCGAACTGCTCCTCGTCGGAGCGGAGCATGAAGTTGATGGGCTCGATCTCCAGGATCTTGATGTATCGGTGATCCGTGGTCTCAATGATCCCGTGCCGGATATCCTTGACAGGGATGAAGTCCTGGGTGAACTCCAGGCGTTCATCGTTTTTGCTTTTTGTTGTGTTTGACGGGCGCTTTTTGCCCATAGCGGTATCCCACCCTTCTGCAATGGAGTGTCCGCCGGTGGAGAAGATGGCGGAAGATATGTCCGAGGTATCGGAACAGGGAGTCGCCGTCCACGCCCATCACGGCGATGACGCCGAGAGGAATCAGCGTCACCACCATGACCACGATCCGCACCGTGGTAGGCATGGAAATCAGCATCAGCTCCGGGTAGCCCAAGCCGAGGATCAGAATCAGGGCCTCAATGGCGTTTCTCGGCTCGACCATGCCGCCGAAGAGCTTGCCAGAGTCGGTGAAGTTCGCCGGGATGGCGTATACGTTGTTGAATTCTTGTTCTTCCATGAATCGCTCCTTCCGATCGGATCAATCGCCGAAATGCAGGATTTCCATATTCCCGCTGCCGTCGTCAATCTCCACGTAGGAGGCATCGGCAAAGCTGACCATATCCGCATTGGCCTGCTGGAAGACCTCGTCCGGGTAATACCCATCCGCGCCGCGCTCCTCGTAGAGCTCCCGTGTGATTGCCAGTTCCACGGTGCTTTGCAGATCAATGGTAGACGCGTCGATGGCGGAATTCACATTGACAAGCAGCTTCCCGGTGGTCGCTTTGTTGTCGTCAGGGATGAACAGCTTCATGCCGGCGGGATCCAGCGTTTTGTTCAGCCCTCCCTCCAGGGGCACCAGGACAAAAGAAACCGTATCGGTCAGCGAATCCCCGGAGGCGGAGTAGCTGGACCAGTAGCGGCGCACAATCATATAGGTCCGCCCCTGGAGAACCTTTACTTGTGTTGGGAACGCGGAAGTCACAGAGGAGAAGCCAATGGCCTCACCGCCGTTTTCGATGGGAACCTCCGCAGTGGTCTCGCCCCAGCTTTCCTTGAGCCGAGCCCGCACCTTGGTGATGTCGATCTCACCGGCGACCCGGCGGATTACGATGGCGTAGGGCTGTTCAAGCTGGGAATTCATCCAGCTTGTGCCGTAGGATGTCTGCGGGACCGGATTGCCGTCGGCATCCGTCGCGGTCTCGCCCACAATGGAGACGCCGCCGCACTCGTTAGAGGTGTTCCAATCCGGGAAGGTCAGGCCAAGGGTCAGGATGGTAGCCTTCTCGTAGCCTTCCCCATAAGCAAGGTAGCCGTTGATGGCTCCGTCCTCATAGGGAACCACCGTTTTGGCCAAGACCTCCACCTTAACCTGGGAGAGGCGCTCTTCCAGGCTGGGCTGATCGACGGGCTCCAGTACCACCGGCTCTGTCGGCTTTGTCGCCGGCGGATCACTCTGAATGTCTTCGGCGCTCTCAGAGTAAGCCTCCGTCTGGTTTCCGGTCAGCATGGGTGCGGTCTGCGCCTCGTTTCTCTGACAGCCTGCAAAGAGGAGCACAAGCATCAAGACGAGCATAAGGGTAGTCAGAAGTTTCTTTTTCATTGGTTTCCTCCAGATTGAATTAGTTCACGTAGTCAGAAAGCGGCGCATCATAGTCCACCCCGTTTGGTCGGCAGTAATAAAGCCGGTCCGCGTAGCTGGGCGTATTGAGCACAACGCCGCTGCCGCTGGTGCAATGGCACCACAGCTTCGTTCCGTCCTCGCCATAGCCGGCAAAGATCAGCACATGGTTCCAACCGCCGTCCTCATTTTTGAGACAGCCCAGATCCCCGGGCAGCAGCTCCTCCTCTGTGATGGGCGTGCTGTTGGCATACTGGCCGGAGACGCCATGGGTGATGTTCACGCCCAAGGCGGTGTTGTAGGTCCAGTTGGAAAAACCGGAGCAGTCCAGACCGTAGGGCCGGATCGTGCCGGTGGTGCTGGAGCCGTCGGATGTTACCAGCTTCGGGGTGTTCCATTCGCTGTTCCAGCCGGGGCCGGATTTTCCGCCCCAGAAATATGGGACACGGCCAACCAGGGAGAGCGCCGTTTCCAGCAGGTGCTTTCTCACGGGACTGCAATCCTGCCTGGACACAAAGGCAATCAGTTCGGCGTCCGTCAGCGGTACCATGGACCCGTCGCCCAGGGCTCCGTACATGGTCATTTTCAGGGAGTCCGCCATTCTTTGAATGGCCTCCCCAATGGTGATGGAGAAGTCCTGATACGGTTCGTCCGGGTCAATGTCGAAGGCGTCGTTGATGACGGAGTTGTCGAAGGGGTGAATGATAAACTCCGCGTACTTGATGACCTCGGTTCCCGGCGTCACGGTTTCGGTGCCGTTTGGCTCATAGTAGGTGGCCGTTCGGGTGCCGGTGATGTGTCCTTGGGTATAAACCGGCAGGGTCAGCTCCACTGCGGTGTAGGCGTCCACCGTGATCTCGGTATCGGTGGTGGCTTCCTCGTCCGGCAGGTAATACTCGTCCCGGGAGGTTTCGTATTCATACTGGGGCTCGCCGTTGACCTCCCCAGTCTGGGTCTGACGGGTAATGTGAGTGACCATGACCGCCTTGTAGGTGGTGTAGGTTGCCGGAACCGTGACCTCGTGCTCATACTCGGTGTAGCTGACTGGGAACATCCTGTCGGCGGTCCCGGAGAGCTTGTCCACCATGTCGTCCTTGGAGGTATTGCGCTGTCCCATAGAGGCGGAATAGGCTGCCAGAATATAACAGGTGTCGAAGCCCGCTGAGCTCTGGGCGTAATTAACCAGCTTCTCCATGCACAGATCGTAGTCATACCCGTTTTCCTCAATGATGCTTTCCACATTCGCCATGGAGGCGTCCAGGCCCTCGTTTACCACCACCGATACGGCATCCGCCATCTCGTTGTAGATTTCCGTGATGCTGGTGTTCTGCACCGGGGGAGAATCATCTGTCCCGAACAGATAATCCCAGATGATGCTGGGCAGGGACACGATAATCACGATGATGAAGACCAGCACCAGACAAACGCAGACCAGCACCTTGAACAGCGTCTTGCGCATGGACCAGGCCGCGGCAATGATCGCACCCCAGGGACCGCCCGAGGCAGTGCCGACAGCGACCTCAGAGACGGCTGAACCGCCTGCCTGCACACCGGCTTGAACGGTTGCAGCAGCGGCGTTCGCGGTAGCTTCCGCCCCCTTCGCTGCTGCCTCCGCGCCTTTTGCTGCGGCAGCCTTGGTCGCCTGTTTGGCAGCCTTTGCCGCCTGCTGGGCGGCTTGACCGTAATTGTCATGGCCATCACCGAGCTGCTGTTTGTCCGGTTCTGCCATGATATCACCTCCTCGAAAATGGCCGCCGGGGGCTCGCTCCTCCGACGGCCGGGATTTCATCGTTTGCGTTTGGGCGCCTTGATCTCAGGCGACCGCTTTGCAGGCGAGGCAAAGCGGGAAGGCGTGCTGCGATAGCGCACCGTCTCCACATTGGTGGTGCGGAGCTTATCGCCGTCATAGACCGCCTTGCCGTGCTCATACACAGGCTTGCGCTCCACAGCGGCGTCACCCCGCACGGCGTACCACTGGCTGCCGTTCTTGTCCGCATAGACCTTGTAGTCCCCGCGGGGCGCGGCGTACTGGGTCGTGTCGTAGAACATGGTGCCGGAGCCGTTCTCATGCCGCACCTCGATGCGTCCCTCGCTGCGGCTGCTGCCGTCCACGGAGGTCACGCGCTCCTCGAAGCCAGGCATGAACTGCTGGAAC